>QWCB01001454.1_pt1 | contig 23763 bp, 20 predicted proteins | sample 1972511 | NCBI WGS metagenome assembly QWCB01 (sample SAMN09866719, study PRJNA288562) | Human gut metagenome isolate term5_stool, whole genome shotgun sequencing... | isolation source: gut | host: Homo sapiens | place: USA: California | reverse complement strand
AGCAAGCACTCCAAAACTAATTGCGTCTCTTACGAAACCTTGGTCAGAGGTTAGGTTTGTCATCAACTCCCCAGTGGTGTGGGTTTCGAAAAACCTGCCGGTGGAATTTAAAATCTTATTATATAGTTTTGTTTTAATATCCCTTCCATAAAAGTCTGAAGTAACCCAGAGATTTTTCGTCCAAACGAGTCCGATTAGGTAGGACCCAACGGTGATGATCACTAGGTAGATGGTGTTATTCTTAAGAAAATCTACATCAAGGGTAGATGCATTTATCCTATCCGCCACATTTGAAATGATTTTTGGAGGAAGCACCGCTATAAAATCAACGATAGCTAAGCAAATAACTGCAAGTATATAATTTTTTTTGTATTTAATAAAATGTTCTCTAACGTCTCTGTAAAATTTAAACATAAGTCCTCCGAATTTTTACTATTTATCATTATTATAATATATAGAAAAATTGGGTAGTGTTACAAGTTTGTTAAATTTGCAGGGTTGTATGGTTTTGATTTTTTTGATGCTATCCGGATAGCATGGTTTTATTTTTTGTTTTTGATGCTATCTGGATAGCATGAGTTTTTTTGTTTTTGATGCTATCTGGATAGCATGTGTTTTTATTTTTTTGTTTTTGATGCTATCTGGATAGCATGGGTTATCATTGTTATTTTTATAGTGGAAGTACCAGATGAAGACAGTCACCCTGAGCGAAGTGTGGAGGTTTACCAACACCCGGAGTCGAAGTATCTCTACAATGACATTCTAACGGAAGACAGTCACCCTGAGCGGAGGGTGAAGATTTACCGACACCTGGAGTCGAAATATCTCTAAAATGACATCCTAACGGAAGACAGTCACCCTGAGCGGAAATGACGAAGCCAAAGGCTGAGTCATTGGAGTCGAATGGGTATAACCCGGGTGAGGTTATGTATGAATGATTTCACTTGCCTTGACTAGGTTAAATATAGCAACTACCCATTCGACTCACTTCGTTCGCTCAGGGTGACTGCAATTGGGAGGGTTACTGTAGCCTCTCGGCTGTGGAAGCAAGATGCTTCCGCTACAAAACCCACCGGGTCATCCTGAGCGGAGATGGGTACCATCAAAATATCCTAACGGAAGACAGTCACCCTGAGCGGAAATGACGATTCGTTCGCTCAGGGTGACTGCAATTGTAAAGGTATTTTGTAATATTTTTTTGGAATAGATGGGTTAAATATAGGTCAGATCCTTCGACTTCGACGGCAGAGCCGTCTTCACTCAGGATGACTGTGTGGAGGGATAGACCCCACCATGGTTATACCCATTCGACTACAGAGCCTTCGGCTCTTCCGCTCAGGGTGACTGCCTTCCTTTGGACTTTCCGTGTAGAGACTCTCGGCTATGGAAGCGGGTTACTTCCGCTACACAACCCACATGCCAAACAAAAAACTCCTAGTTTCCTAGGAGCTAATTAACTATTTTCTACATTTTTCTTGTGATTTTATATCCGTGGTTCATTGGTCCTCTTCCTTTACCCAAGTCTAACATGTCTGATAGTGCTTCTGATAGATAGTCCTTTGCGAGTTCGATTGATTTTTCTAGACTATTTCCTTGGGATAGGTAGGTTGCTATGGCTGATGATAGGGTGCATCCTGTGCCGTGGGTGTTGTCATTTTCTATTCTCTTGCCTTTAAACCAGGTTACTTTTTCTTTTGTTACTAGCACGTCGTTTGCGTCGTTTACTGAGTGTCCGCCTTTTACTAGGGCTGCTACGCCGTACTTTTCTACTAGTTTCTTGCCTGCTTTTTCCATGTCTTCTTCGTTATTTATTTTTATTCCACTGAGTTCTTCTGCTTCTAGTATGTTTGGCGTGATTACTGTGGCTAGTGGTAGCAGGTCTTTTTTTACTGAGTCGATGGCATCATCGGATAGTAGTTTTGAGCCTGATGTGGCTATCATAACTGGATCGATTACGATATTTTTGGCGTCGTATTTTTTAAGTGTTTCTACTATTTCTTTTACGATTTCTTTTGAGAATACCATGCCGATCTTTATTGCGTCTGGATAGATGTCTTCGAAGACTGCTTCTAGTTGTTTTTCTAAAAATTCTATCGGTGGTTCGTCTATTGCTGTGACTCCCATGGTGTTTTGCGCTGTCAAGGCTGTGATGACTGACATTCCATAGGATCCGTTTGTTATGATTGATTTTAAATCTGCTTGTATTCCTGCTCCGCCGCTACAGTCTGAGCCTGCTATAGTCAAGACTGTGGGCAATGTTTTTTTATTTTTATTTTCCATTTTTTCTCCTTTTTTCGGGTACAAAAAAAGCTCTTCTTTGAAGAGCGTCCCAACGTAGGCATTATCCTAATCTGGTTTAGGGTCTAAGTCGAACTTACTCTCAGCTACTGCTCCCCGTGTTTTTATTATATTATTTTATAAATTTTTTGGCAAATTGCTTTCTTTCTGTATTTTTATTATTTCTACGACAAATATTATAACTACCATTGCTATTGCTATGATGTCTATGAGTGTGGTTGCTAGTGGCATGTTCCACATAAAATGGTTTATCATTACTGCTAACATTAGGAGTAGTCCTTTTAATTTTTTTCCTCTTGAGTAGTAGTAGAGTCCCATCATAAAGACTGCTGAGTAGATCATGTGTGATCCTAGTGCTCCTTTTATTCTATCTATGGAGTTGTCCATAATCATGGAGACTTCGTCAAAGGTGGAGTCTTCTGGAATTATATATCCTATGTCTTCCATTATTTGAAATCCCAGTCCTACTCCAAATCCTGAAAGCAAAAAGTCTATTCTCTTTTTGGAGTTTAAAATTAGCATACAGAGTACTGCTGTTGCCATTTTTAATATTTCTTCTGCGTAGGGGCTTGCTAGTGCGTCCTGCCATTCGAAAAATGTGTCTTCCGTCATGAAGAAGGCAAAGCCGTTTTCTATGGCTTCGTTGACGTAGACGGATATGGACGGTGTTATTAAGGCTCCTGTGATTATGGCGAAGAATAATAGTTTGGTGCTGCCGTCATATTTTTTTGCTAGGATTATTCCTAACAGTATGGCTGGTACTATGTATATTAAGAGCATTGTGGATGTTTTAAATACTTTTAAATATATTTCTTTTGAGAATTCTTCTACATAGTAGGCGCTAATTAGTGCGTAGATTCCTATTGCTAGGAGTAGAAAATATATTATGAGTAATTTATTTTTGTTTTTCATTTAATCACCAATGAAATTATAGCATAATAGATTTATTTATTACATAAAAAGGCACAGTCTCCTGTGCCTTTATTTTTATTATTTTATTCTTCTTTTTTAGCTTTTGCTTCTGCTATAACTTTATCTGCCATTGCTTGTGGAACTTCTTCGTATCTTACGAATTCCATGGTGAATGTTCCTCTTCCTTGGGTCATTGCTCTTAGGTCTATTGAGTATTCAAACATTTCTGCTTGTGGCGCTTCTGCTATTAGTAGTTGAGTGCCGTCTGCTTGTTGATCCATTCCTAGGATTCTTCCACGTCTCTTGTTCATATCGCCCATTACATCGCCTAGGTATGCATCTGGGATTGATACTTCTACTGACATGATTGGTTCAAGTAGTACTGGTCCTGCTTCTTCCATTCCTTTTTTGAATGCAAGGTTTGCTGCAAGTTTGAAACTCATTTCGTTTGAGTCTACATCGTGGTAAGATCCATCGTATAGAACTGCTTTGAAGTTTGTAACTGGATATCCTGCTAGTACTCCGTGTTCTTTTGATTCTACTAGTCCTTTTTCAACTGCTGGGAAGTAGTTCTTAGGTACTGCTCCTCCGAATACTTCTTCGTCGAATACGAAATCTTCTTCGCAAGGTTCAAATCTTATCCAAACGTCTCCGTATTGTCCTGCTCCACCTGATTGTTTCTTGTGCTTTCCTTGTACAGATGCAACTTTTCTTATGGTTTCTCTATATGGAATTATAAACGGAACCTTAACTACTTCTACGCCAAACATATTTTTAAGTTTTTCAAGGATTACATCTAGTTGTACTTGTCCTTGTCCACCTATGGTTAGCTGTTTAGTTTCTGGATTTCTATTGATTGTGAATGAAGGATCTTCTTCTCTTAATCTTCTAAGTGATTGAGATAGTTTTTCTTCGTCTCCCTTGGTCTTTGGTTCGATTGCATAGAATAGAACTGGTGCAGGATATTTTAAGTTTTTATATTTAACGATGTGGTTCTTGTCGCATAGACAGTCCCCTGTTTCTGTGAATTGAAGTTTGGTTGTTGCTCCAATATCTCCAGCGTCAAGTTCTTCTACATCTAGTTGAGTCTTACCTCTTATTGAGAAGATTCCGCCAAGTTTTTCCATTTCTTCTTTGTTTGCGTTATAGATTGGAGTGTCCTTAGTAATCTTTCCTGAGATTACTTTAAAGATTGATATCTTACCAACGAATGGGTCAGTGATAGTTTTAAATACTACCGCTGAGAATGGTTCGTTTACATCTACTTTTCTTTCTTCTCCAGATTCGTATCTAAATCCTGAGTGAGCTCTTTCGTCGTTTGGTGCAGGCATGTAGTTTACGATGGTGTTAAGTAGGATATCGATTCCGATTCCCTTTTCTGCTGAACCTACTAGTAGAGGTACTGCTCTACCTTCTAGTAGTGCTGTTGTAACTCCGCGTAGAACTTCTTCTCTGGTGAATTTTTCGCCGTTGAAGTATTTTTCCATTAGTACTTCGTCTGCTTCTGCTACAACTTCTACGATCTCTTCATACATTCTTTCAGTTGCTTTTATTTGATCATGGTTTAGTTCTGTTTCTGCAGGTTGTGCATTTACATATTTAAAACCTTTTTGGTAGATAACGTCTGTTACTCCTATGAAATCATCTCCAGATCCTATTGGAACTGAGAATGGAATTACTTTTTTACCGAATTTTTCTTCGAGTTCTTCCATAAGTTTTCTGAAGTTTACATTTTCTGCGTCGATTTTATTTATGAATATGATTCTAGGTAGACCTATATTTTCAGTGTACTTCCACATTCTTTCTGTGCCTACTTCTATACCAGCAGTTGCATCTATAACCATTAGTACTGCTTCTGATGCACGTAGAGCACCTTGTGCCTCACCTATAAAATCTAAGTACCCAGGAGTGTCTATTATGTTTACCTTGTAATTTCTCCACTCAACGGGTATTACAGATGTACCTATTGAAGAACCTCTTTCCATCTCTTCTTTTGAGAAGTCACTGAGGGTATTTTTTTCTGTTACTAGTCCGATTTTTTTAGTTGCTCCTGTTTGGAAAAGCATTGATTCTGTAAGATTTGTCTTACCAGATCCGCTGTGTCCTACAAGTGCTAAGTTTCTAACCTTGTCAGTGCTATATACTTTCATTAATTTTCCTCCTGTTGAAATCGTTTCTACAAGTATTATAACATTGAGCATAACAATTTTCTAGTGGAAATATGTTTTTATAATAAACCGCTAAATTCTTAAAATTTTAAAATTTTTTTGAAGAATTTTTTTATTTTATGAAAACGAAAATATTTTATAAACTATTTTAAAAATTTTTCTATAAATTTTTCGCAAATTAAATGATTTTCTCAACAAAAAAAGACTTGGTGACCAAGTCTTAAATTTTTATTTTATTCTGCCAATTCTCGTTCTTTCTTTTTAGCTAAGAATTCTTTTATCTTAGATGTATCTATTTGAGCGAGTATTGTCGCTATAAATACTATCGCACATCCAAGTGTTTCTCTAGGTGTCAAGAATTGATGTAAAAGAACTGCTCCTGCTATGGCTGCAACTATACTTTCTAGGGAGAGGATAAGTGAACCGATGGTTGCGTCGAAATCCTTTAGCGCAACGATTGAAATGGTATATCCCACCGCACTTGAGAGAACTCCTGTGTATAATAGTGAGGTCCTCGCATCCCATATTCCTGAAAGAGTGACATCTTCTGTAAATAGTGCAATGATCAAAGATATTATCGAATATACGAAGAATTGTATACAGGATAGCATTACATTGTCTGTGTTAGGCGAATAATATGAAATTACCATTATATGAACCGCATAGCCTATTGCTCCAAGGATTAAAAGGATATCCCCTTTTTCTATGACGAATCCTTCTTTTATGGATATAAAATAGAGTCCAACTACTGCAAGAAGTACGCATAAAAATACTTTTTTATCTGGTTTTTTGCCTAAGAAAAGATATAGAATTGGAATAAATACTATGTATAGTGTGGTTAAAAATCCTGCTTTGCCAACATCTGTATAAACTATTCCCAGTTGTTGCAAGTTTTGTCCAACTGCCAAACATAGTCCTATTACTATCCCACCTACTACGGTTAATTTCTTATCTACTTTGTGATTTTCTTTCATGGACTTAGGTCTTACAAGTATTAATATTAAAAGAGATAGTCCTGCTAGAAGTCCTCTTCCAAAGTTATAGGTATATGGTCCCACATGGTCCATTCCTGTGGATTGAAATACGAATGCCAATCCCCAAATAATCGAAGTCAGTCCCAAAAAGAAGACTGATCTAAAATTTTTGTCCATTATTCTCCTCCATCATCAATATAAATATTATCATAATTTATATTTTATGAGAAGATACACTGACTAGTGTTTTAATATAGTAAAATGCTTGTATTTAAAAGTTTTTAAGCATTTTTTTCCCCCCCAACAAATTTTGTTGCATAAAAAAAGAGCTGCTTTTGCAACTCTTTTAAAATTTATATTATCCTCTTGCTCCAAGTTCGTGATCGTAGATATATAGTCCAGACCAGTTTTCGTGGATTCTTTCGAATTTTTCAACGATAGTTCTGAAGTTGTCTTCTTCTTCAACTTGTTCTTTTACGTACCAGCCTAGAAGTTCGACTACTCTGTAATCTTCTTCTTCAGTTGCTCTCTTGTAAAGGGCATGGATTCTAGCAGTTACTTCTTGTTCATGAGCTAGAGCTTCTTTAAAGATTTCTGTGAAGCTTTTGAATTCTACATTTGGTTTTTCGATGTCAAAGTATTCAACTTTTTCGCCTATTTCAAATAGGAAATCATATAATTTCATTGCATGTTCATATTCTTCATGAGCTTGTTTCATCATGAAATGTGCAAATCCATCCATTCCTTGTTCTTTTAACTTAGCTGCCATATCTAGATAGATGTATCCAGATTGTAATTCAAAGTTAAATTGTTCGTTCATTTGTTCAAATAATGTCATATATTCCCCCTAAATTATTTAACATCTATACAGGTTTAAACACTTCAAAAAAACTGTAAATGTCTATGCCCTTGTGAGCAATAAACTTAAGGACTTGTGGTATTTCTGAAGTTTTGAGAAGTATGGAAAATCCACTGTACTCAAAAGTAACCTTGCCATAATATTTAGAATTTATATTGTTAAATGAATCCATAAGTTCTTCTCGGTGACTCATCATATCACCTATTAGAAAAAATATATTTCTAACGGTATCTTGTTCATCTGTATTAAATACATTTACAAGTTGTGTCTTTGTCATGATTAACCCTTCTCCCTATAAAAGTTATACCCATAATAATTACCCTCAATCAGAAAATAGTATATTATCTAGGATTAAATCATTTGCTCCTTTGAAGTTAAAATCAATATATCTTATCCTACTTGTGTCCACACCTGATGCCTTTGCGTCACTTAGATTCAGTTTAATCGTTGTATATCCCATGTAGCTATTGCCGTCGTTTTTTATATGTTCTATCTTGGATCTTTCCACCCAGGTTTCCTTTGGAAGTGTTTTGATTTTAGATATGTCATAGGAATATTTTCTTCCAAAATAATCCATTACTGTCACTTCCATACTTCCGCCGTCATCTTTTTTAATTATGTCAAAGGAGAGATTTTTAAGGCCTGCCACATCTTCTCTTGCAAAGAAACTTAAGTTTGCACTTGTAGTTGATCTTAGGTAGAGTCCGCTATTGAAAGTCGCATCTCCTACTTCAACCATATCTTCGTAGACTTGTGAAAATCCTTGGTAGGTCATGTCGAAATTTCTATTTGTCGCTGTACTTATATTGTAATCTTCATCGAAGTTTGCAATTACAGAGCTTCCTCCTTCTTGGTACATCTGATAGTAGTCTAATTTTGGAATATTTAAATCTTCAGATGCAATGTCATAGAAAATATTTTTATTTTCTTCTCCATCTACCGCTCTTATAAATTTTTCTGTCAAAACTTTTAGTATTCTTCTCTGATCTTCTCCTGGTAGAAGGCTCTTTCTGTTGAAGAAGTATGCATCCGGAGGATCTAAATCATAATCTCCCCAAAGGGTATTGAAATTGCCGTGGTTGGCGTATGGAATATAGATTGCAGACTTAAAGTATCCCATGGAGTTTTCTATGTTTTCATATTGATTTAACTGTTCGAAACCTTCTACATCCGAGTCGTGGGTTCCGTGGATACATAGAAAATTTACATTCCTTAGTTTCAAATTCTTGCCAGCGGGAGTGTACTGACCATAGGTTCCAGATATGGATATGATTCCCTTTACCTTTACATTCAGGCTCAAATTTCTATTGCCATCTTCTGGAAGTTTTTCAAGTTCTGTAAAAGATTTTAAAATTGTAGTGGCTTCTGCTCCTCTGGAATGTCCCGCTAAGAAAATCTCTTTATTTAAATCTCTATTTTCTTCCAAATTTAAAATATAATCTATATTTCTGTAAAGAGCCATTGCCCGTGCATCATTTTCTCCACTTAACCCATAGTTTAAAAATCCATTTAGATAGTTCATATCTACAGATACGACTGCGATTCCACGCTCTGCCAAGTATCTTCCCAAGTATTCATAACCGAGATGGGACTTGGTGGTCGCTCTGTGATTGCCGTGAACGATGAAAAGCACATCTTTCTTTTCATCGTTTACAGGTTTGTACATAACTCCTCTTATAGGCGCCTTGGTGAGGCTGTGAGAAAATAGCATGTCTCTTCTCTTTTTTTTCTTGCCGCTGTAGGAGACATATCCTGTTAAGTCCATGGTCTCTTCGTCGTAATTTATGGTTTGTACTTTGTATAGATTTTCTGATTTTACATTTTGTACTACGAAATTATAATCTTCCTTGGTATCAAATCCTGGAAAGCTTAAGAAATAGAATATTCCTGCGATTGGAACTGCTGTTACAAGGATAAGTACTATGCTTAGAAATGATTTTCTATTTAAAAAGACCGCTATGGATTTTGAAAATAGAAATACTACTAATGTTGATACAAATATTACTCCTTGATATTCAAAATCTGAAAGTGAGTATGTGTAGGAAACTTCTCCGAGAAAATAGTAGATAAATATATAAAGTGCTACAAGGGAAATGAGGTTAAATGATTTTATTTTCTTTAGGTTGACTACTATTTTTTTAATCGGTTTATAAAATATAGAAAGCGCTATTGAAATAAATATTGTAAGTGTTATTAATATTGAGAGATAGCTGCCCACATAGTCCGAGATATAGTAGCTGTACATGCTTGAGATTATAAGCGACACAAAAAATATGGATATGTAGACGGATTTTTCTGTATTTCTAAAGACATTTTCTATTAAATTTTTAAATTTATTATGTATTTTCGAAAATAATTTTTTAATCATATTATTTTAAAAGAAGACCTGAGGTAAATCTCAGGTCTTAAATAGATTTCCTATTAACTTTTATTCCTTTTCTAAATTTTTAAGTTCGTCTTCGCTAGATTCTTCTTCTTTGAGAGAAGATTTTGCAGGCATGTATTCCTTATCCATCTTGCGAGTTCTCTTTACGTCACCAATTTCAAATAGTTCTACTTCTGTGTCATCATTTACTCTGAACTGAACCTTTACAAGTTCTTGGATGGTGTAGGTGTCTATTACTGTACCGCTACCTCTATCGGTTTCAACGATTTCTCCAACCTTTGGCATCCTCTTCATTATACATTCGTAGCCGTCCTGTTCATATTTCAAACAGCACATGAGTCTTCCACAAACTCCAGATATTTTAACTGGATTTAGTGAAAGCTCTTGGTCCTTTGCCATCTTAATTGACACTGGAGAAAACTCGGAAAGAAATGTACTACAACAACAAGGTCTGCCGCAGCATCCAAGTGCTCCTACCATTTTAGCTTCATCTCTAACTCCAATCTGTCTTAGCTCAATTCTAGTCCTAAAGATGGATGCTAAATCTCTTACCAAATCTCTAAAGTCAACCCTGCCATCAGCAGTAAAATAAAACAGAAGCTTTCCTCTGTCAAAAGTGTATTCACAACCTTGAACCTTCATGTCCAGACCGTGTTCAATACTTTTGTCTTGACAGACCATGAGAGCTTCTCTCGCGTTATTTCTATTTTGTAGTTGGATATTCTCATCTTCTTCTGTCGCTACTCTAAAGATTGGTTTAAGTTCAGATACCAACTCACTTTCATCTACTTCTTTATTTATGACCACCGTGCCGTATTCCACGCCACGGGCAGTCTCTACAATTACATTGTCATCGACCTTAGGATCTACATCCATCGGGTCAAAATAGTATATCTTACCGTTTTTCTTAAAACGAACTCCTGATACCTTTATCATTAAGTTCCCCCAACTTTACAAGCATGGATTCTATTGCAATTCTATAATTTACATTATTTTCTAAGCTTTCTCTCGCCTTTAAAACTGTGTATAGACCAGTTAAGGCGGATTTATTATCCATGTTTAAACTTATAATTTCGTATTTATAATCTATATTTAAAATAAATTTTTCTTCCTTCGTCTGTGAATAAATAAGAATATCCCTAGTTAAAAGTTCCATTACTTTTAGGACGAAAGAAATATCTTCCTTTTCATTTTCAAAGAATGGATAAGCCTTCATTGCCTGGCTAACTCCACCCCTAAGCACATCTATTGTGGTATTTAGAATTTGTCTTCTCTTATCTAGAAGTTCTGGATTTTCTAAGTAGTTCGTAACTTCCTTAATCGATCCATTTGAAATATTTGAAATCAGCTCAGCTTGAGATTTAAATCCTTTTGACTCTATGAAACTTCTAAGATCAGAAGTGGCAACAGAGCTTATGCTAAGCACCCTTGATCTAGAAATAATAGTTGGAAGTAGCTTGGAAATATTGCTTGTAACCAAGATGATTATAAGGTATTCCGGCGGCTCTTCCAAGGTCTTTAGGATTGCATTTTGTCCTTCGATGGAGAGGTCTTCAAAATGGTTTATGATGTAGATTTTGTTCTTCGCTTCGTATGGAAGGCTAAGTGATTCCAAAATCAAATCGTCCACCTGTGACTTGGAAAGTTTTCCATCTAGCACCAAGAGATCTGGATGCTCATATTCATCTATCCCCTCTATGCGCAATAAATGTTCTTCATTTAAAATCATCCTAGCAAAAGATTTTGCCATGGTGAATTTACCTACGCCGCTTTCTCCAGAGAAGATATAGGCGTGGGATATTGTCTCATTGCAGAGCTCATCGCATATTTTAAGATGTGATTTAAACATTAAATTCGAAGAGACTTTTCAACATCTAGTACAAATAATGTAGCCCCTGATATTTCAAAATGCCCTCTTTCGTCTCTTATTTCTTCTGTTTGAGTAACATCTTTGAAAATACCATACACATGATCTAGTTCTTTTTCATCAGATCCTATAAGAAGTGTGGTGTTTCCAGCTTTGAAAAAACCTCCACTAGAGCTAACCTTTGTCACTGATATATTTTCTTCATAAAACTTATCTATAAGTTCATCTACAAATTTATTTTGCACAATGGCAATTATCATCTTCATATTATCACCTAAAACCTTTTAAAATCTACAACATCAAGCACAAAAACAGTGGCTCCCCCGACTTTTACCTTAATAGGTAGGGTCGCTATGCTTGTGCCGGGCATATTCATAGGTTGAATAGACTTTATAATCTCTCTTACTTTGCAGTTGTGAGAAATCAGTTCTATAAGCCTATCTACTTCGCTGTCATCAGTTCCAATCATGATGGTAGAGTTGCCAGATTTTAAAAATCCTCCAGTTGAAATAACCTTTGTAACTCTGTAACCTTCCTTTGTAATCTCATCTATAAGATCGTCACTGTCTGCATCTTGAACAATTGCTAGAACGAGTTTCATTCAATCATCTCCAATATTTTTTCTAATGTATTATTGAATACAGTTTCTAATTCTGAGTTTGCATCTATAACAGTTACGTCTTCATACTTTGCAATCTCTTCATAGCCCTTGTAGACTTTTTTATGAAAATCTGTGGATTCAAGTTCAAGTCTATCGGCACCCATTTCATTCTTTCTCTCAAGACCGACTCTGTAGTCACCCATAAGGAGAATGGTTAGATCAGGTCTTATGCCAGCGGTAGCAAAATCATTAATTGCAACTACCCCTTCTAAGAGACCTCTGCCGTAACCTTGGTAGGCATAAGAAGATAAAATATATCTTTCGCACAGTACTATATATCCTTTATTCAAGTACGGAACTATTTTTTCTTCTGTATGTTGGGCACGGGACGCTGCGTATAGAAGCGCTTCACACCTTGAGCTCATCTCGTCATTATTTACATCCAAGATCAAATCTCTAATTTTTTCAGAGATATCTGTGCCACCTGGTTCCCTTGTCTTTATTACTCTATATCCTAGACTTTCTAGTTTTTTATAAATCATATCCACGACGGTGGTCTTGCCACAACCGTCTGGTCCTTCAAATGTAATAAATTTTCCTTTCATAGAATCATTATATCATCTATAAATTTCAATTTCTACAAATAATAACAATCCATGCCATTTCTCAAGTTTTTGAGATTAAATGGGTTCAATTTTATTAACAATGATTTTTTAAAAATATATTTTCGTTCTAAATTTGCAAACAAAAAGTGATTAAAAAATGAAAATTTATATATTATAAAATTTTTTTGTATCTATTTCTTTATCTTTTTTATTTTATGTGCAATAATGAGTAGTAAAGGATTTTCCTTTACACAGTTGATAATTTTTAGGAGGAAAATATGAAAAGATACTTTGGTACTGTTGTAAGAGGTATTAGAACACCGATAGTCAAAAGTGGAGAAGATGTGGCTAAGATAGTTACAGATTCTGTAATCGAAGCTGTTAGAGCTGAAAATATTAAGATGAGGGACAAGGACGTTGTTGCCGTTACTGAATCATTGGTAGCAAGAGCACAAAACAACTACGCATCTACTCATGATATAGCTTGTGATGTAAGATCTAAGTTTTCAAAGGAATTTGGAGTTGTATTTCCTATTCTTTCTAGAAACAGATTCTCTATTATTTTAAAAGGACTTGCAGAATCAGGACTAAAGATGCACATTCTGCTCTCATATCCTTCTGATGAAGTTGGAAACCATCTTATGAACGAAAGGGATTTATTCAACAAAAAGATCAATCCTTACACAGACGTTCTAGATGAAGATGAGTATGAAAAGTTATTTGGAAAATCCGTTCACCCATTTACTGGAATTAACTATGTTGACCTTTATAAGAGTCTTGCACCTAATTCAGAAATACATTTTTCAAACGATCCAAGAACTATTTTGAAGTTCACTGATGAAGTTCTTGTAGCTTCTATCCACACTAGAGATCTTGTTAAAGATGAACTTAAAGAAGCTGGAGCTAAGGTTGTATACGGTCTTGACGATCTACTTTCTGAAAAGACTGACAAACATGGTTACAACGAAGATTACGGTGTACTTGGTTCAAACCTTGCTGGTGATGCTGATGTTAAACTATTCCCTAGGGATGGCCAACAAGTAGTAGACAAGATCAAAGAAATTCTAGACAAAGAATTCGGTGTAAATGTAGAAGTTATGATTTACGGAGACGGCGCATTTAAAGATCCTGTTGGACAAATTTGGGAACTTGCCGATCCTGTTGTAAGCCCTGCCCACACTGCAGGTCTAGCAGGAACTCCAAACGAAATTAAAATCAAGTACATTGCAGATAACGACTTCAAAGATCTAAAAGGTGAAGAACTTAGAGAAGCAATGGTTGATAAGATTGAGCACAAGAATAAAAATCTAGTAGGTACAAATGAAACTCTAGGTACTACTCCAAGAAGGATCACAGACTTAATCGGTTCTCTATCAGACCTTACTTCTGGATCTGGAGACAAGGGTACTCCAGTAGTTTTAATCCAAGGCTACTTCGACAATTATTCAGATAACTAAAATATAAAAAATGGAGGTTTTGCCTCCATTATTTTTTTGCCTTTTATTGAGTTTTTTTAATTTTTCGTTGAAAGTACTTTGAATAGATAGGATTCATATACTATGTATGGATCCATTGAGGTAGTCTTTAGATTTTGATCTAATTCTTCTAACTCTTTGAAATATTCTACCACTTCATCCACCTTGTACTTGAATGAACCTGCCCTTACTTTCTTAAGTTCAAAGCTTCCGATTCCCAAAACATTCATGATTTCGTAGTCTGAAGTATTCTTTTCCCTAAGCTTCATATAACCCATAAGAAGTCTTATACTTCTTGCGATTAAGACAAAAGTTTTTTGCAGTGGCTCGCCAATGTCGTATAGATTTTTAAATTCTGTTATCGCTGAATCTATATCACGACCAAAGATTGCGTCCGTTAATTTAAAGATATTGGTATCAATGTTTTCTGTAAGCACGCTGTCGATTATATTTCTGTCTATCTTTTTGTAGGATAGAAATTTTGAAAGTTCATTCTTTAAATCCATGAGGGTGGTCTCTAAATTTTTAGAATTATAGGCACTTTTTGAAATTAAATAGTTCACATCCGATGGAGAGATTTCTATATTTTCTCTGTTGAAGTAGATATTTACAAACCTTGTTACCTCCTGAGGAGATACCTTGTCAAATTCCACCTCTCTCTTGTTCTTTTTAAAAAATTTGTAGAATTTTTTCGATTTGTTTAGTTTTGAATTTTCATCGATAAATATAGCCACCACATAGTCCGGAATATCTTTCATATATTCCAAAGTCTTATCTACGTCAATGAGATTGCTTTCAAACTCTTCACTATTGGAGACTATTATTAATTTTTTATTCGCCATGACGGGCAGCGTCTCGCAGGAGCTTACAAGACTTTCATAATCCTTTACATTTACAAGGTTAAAGGCTTCGAAACTCTTGTCCACATATTTATTTTTTAAATATTCCACCGCATTTTCTATAAGCAATGATTCCTTTCCATATAGAAGGTATGCGCCGGATAAATTTTCTTTATAAAGTTCTTTACTATTCATCTTCTCACCGTAAATTTTTCTAAGTTTCTATTGTAAATGAAGCTGATTTGACCGTCCTTCATAGTTTCCAAAACTTCTCCATACTTTCGTAGTTCTTTAATTATACCAGAAGATGGCATGCCGTAGTAGTTTGGTCCGTAGGATATTACAGAAAACTCTGGACGAATCTCTTTAAATAATTTCGTTGAAATAGAATATTTAGATCCGTGGTGCGGAACTTTTAGTATGTCTACCTTACCTGATGTCATCGCATCCAGAGGTTCCTTAGACAGGTCTCCGGTGTATAGTACTTTTAAATCTTTGTAATTTACTAGAAGTGCCATGGAACTATCGTTACCTTCTCCCATTGGATGTGGAATTTCTCGCAGTTTTAAATCCCCTATATCCATATTTTTAAATTTTTTCAGATTGAAATTCTTCTTTATGGATTCCGCATAGACATTTCCTTCAACAAAATGATTTACATAGATGGTCTTAAATTTTATTTCAGGTATTATTTCAAACAACCCTTCGCAGTGGTCCGTATCGTAATGGCTTATGAAAAGCCCTTCTATCTCAGTGATATTTTTCGACAATAGGTATGGAAGCACATAGGTCCTCGTCGGATCGTAGGCTCCACTTCCTCCAGTGTCCACCATGTAGTATTTCCCATTGTGCTTGAAGATACTGCAGTCCCCTTGTCCCACATACATAAAATCCACTCGGAAATCTTCCCTTTCATAAATATCTTGAAAGTTTAGGACAAAAAGTGTTATAAGACAAAGTCCCATAGCCTTTAGTTGAAACTTTGTAAATTTAAATTCTCTATACTTTAGAGCCACAATCACACATAGGTAGTAGCAAACTATAAAGTACCAGTCCACCTTACCTGTTACGATGCTTCTGAAGTAAAAGTTCAAAAATTTTCCAATCTCTGCTCCCATCCCAAAGAGAAAATCTATCGCCGTCTTAGTTAGAATATTTGGAAAAAGAAGATGTGCAAATGAAAATCCAACTCCCAATGAATACATGGGAATGACTATTAGGTTTGCAAGGACTGTTATCGGATTAAACATGTAGAAGCTTCTAAGTATTATCGGAAGTGTCATGATAAATGCGCCGAGAGAAACAGCGAGCCCCTCACCGATAAAAGTTTTGCCTAGGAATTTAAATCTTCTTGCAAAGATTATTATTCCAAGAGTTGCAGAATAGGATAGCCAAAATCCCACCGAATATATGACGAAAGGATTGTACGCAAGTTGAAATATCATTGAAATTAAAATAATTTCGTAAGATCTATATTTAAATTTAAAAAATCTCGAAAGGACAAGGGTTAAGACCATGATAAATGCCCTCACCGCCGACACTGGAAATCCCAAAATATATATGTATAGAAATAAAAATACCAGGGATACGATATCACCGACATTTTTGCCAAATGGTTTTAAAATTCTCTTTATAAATAGAAAAACAAGTCCCACGTGAAGTCCAGAAAATGCAAATATGTGTGAGATTCCTAGATTTCTATAAGCTTTGTACTCCTCCGACATGGATCCGTTGGAAGAGAGGATTCCCTTGTAGGTTCCTTCTACATTTGGATTTAAGAATGCAGAAGAATATTCGAGCCTTCTTGCAAATTTTGAACCGATGCCACGACTTCTAACCCAGGTAATCTTTCCATCTAAGACTGCACCTACTCCTCTCGATTTTAAATATCTATATTCCGAAAATCCATTTTCATTAAAAGGTGGAGCTCCCTTTTTAAGCACACCTCTGAAGTTTACCAGGTCGCCAACATAGTATTCCCCATCGGATTTAATAGAAAATCTTGGATTTCTTCTAAAAAAATTATTGCCGTAGGAGATGACGAATCTGTTTCCCTTTGCTTCAACGATTCTTCCAGTGCCGGATATTTTTCCAAAATGTGTAGTAGGATTTGAAATCAAAAGTCCAAGGATGAGTACGATTAGGCTTAAATATTTTTTATTTCTTGGTAATTTTGTATGTAAATAATATGTACTAGCCGCCGCTAGAAAAATGATAATTGCCATATCCAGCTCCAAAATAAAAATTTATTCTTAAACTTAGTATATATGAGGTTTACCTCCATTACAAGATTCTAAGAAACTTTCAGCAAAAATGTTAAATAATTACAAGAAACGCTGTAGATATGATAAAATAGTATAGGTGGTTAAATGAAATATATTATAGATCCTTATAATATGGAATTTGAATACAGTTTCAAAAATACAACTTTTTTAAATGGTATAGAGGTCGGGACCATTGACGATGTCTTTTGCGGTAGTGATAATGTTAGAAGCGATAAGTTCACCGTAGATGGAAAATATTCAAAACCCCTCTGGTATAGTTCAAAGGCTTACTTCGAAACTAAAAGCAATAGTTCTGTAGAGATTTCTTTGGATACAGAAGCTAGGATGGACCTTGCGGAAGAAGTAACAGCAAATGCGATTCTACGTCTGGTCATAAAAAATACTTTTTCTTTGGATACAGAATATGAAATCTTTGAAAATAATTTCATAGTCATGGATAAGAAAGATATTACCTACCAGGATTTCGATCAGCTTGAGATACTTTGTAATCAACTAGTTCGTTCAAACCTTCCCATCGAAGTTAAAGGAAATGTTGCGACAATCCCCGGACTTGGAAGCATTGACTTTGAAGGTCCAATCTTAAAGAGAACATCTGAGGTTTCTATTATAAAACTAAAGATGCCTTCCAAAACACTTTCTGGAATTCAAATAGAAATCCTCTGTGGAAGAAAGGCTTATCTCGATTATAAAAGAAAATCAAAACTCATAGATAATATGATGATGACCTTTAGGGTGGATGAAGAAAATCTATTTGCAAAGATGAAGTCCATCGCCATCGGCAAAGGCTATGACTTTGAAAGAAGAGCCGAAGAGAGGGCGAAGAAACTAGAAGAGATGAAACAGCTTGAAGAATCTAAAAATTTAGAAGACAAACCTTCTGAATCTTCCGATGAAGAAATTTCAAATAAAGATTCTAAAAGTTCTAGAAAACCTAAGGAAAAATCTAAGGAAAAGGAAAAAGATAAAAAATCTAAACTAGAAACAGCGAATTTTCTAGACGATGATTTCCCAGAAAAACCTGAAGAAAAACCAGAGGAAATAGAAGAAAAATCTTACGAAAACTCTAAGGTACATCCTGAAGAAAACCTGTCGGATAGTACAAATAAAGATGAATATGAAGATAAAGATGTAGATGAATTTGCCCCACCCACTAAAGACCATTTAGAAGATAAAGCGAGTCCTCTCCCAAAGGGACTAAATGATATTTTAAATTTTGTAACACCTATTGGAGACATAAGGTATGTTTACAAAATACAAAACAAGTATTCACACGATGAAATCAAAGAAATAACTAAGTTTTTAACCGATTTACCTAGTTATGTAGTCATTCTTGGAACATTAGAGAGAGATTATTCAGAACTAATCGTTTCAAGAAGCAAAAATTTAAACGTTGACCTAAAAGAAATCTTAGATCACATAGAGGCTGACCTAAAACAAGCTAAGGGGAATATGTTCCAGGTAGAAACCATGTGTAAACCTGCAGAGCTATCTAATGTGATGGAAGAATTCTTAATGGAAATAAAATCTAAATTAGGAGTGTAAAATGTATAAAATTGAGAGAAAAGTTAATCTAGCGCCTAATATCTACCTTTTTGATGTGTTGGCACCACGTATCGCAGCTTCAGCTAAACCTGGACAATTCATAATACTTATAGCTGATGACTATGCGGAAAGAATCCCTCTAACAATTTCAGACTATGACATAGAACGTGGTACAGTTCAAATCGTTGTTCAAGCATCTGGATCATCTACTCAAAAGATAGTTGCTTTTGAAGAAGGTGAATCTTTCAAAGATTTCGTAGGACCTCTTGGAAGATATTCTGAATTCCTAGACGAAGATCTTGAAGAACTTAAAAAGAAAAGATACTTATTCGTTGCAGGTGGTGTAGGTACCGCACCAGTTTACCCACAAGCTAAATGGTTCAAAGAACACGGACTATCCTGCGACATAATCCTAGGTGCAAAGTCAAAAGAATTTGTAATCTTAGAAGAAGAACTTGGATCAGTGTGTGACAATCTATATGTATGTACAGATGACGGATCATATGGATTCAAAGGTCTAGTTACAGACAAAATCAAAGATCTTTATAGCAAAGGTGAAAAATATGACGTATGTGTATCCATCGGACCTATGATCATGATGAAATTCGTATGTCTAACTACTAAAGAATATAATCTTAAGACTATCGTATCCATGAACCCAATCATGGTTGACGGTACAGGAATGTGTGGAGCTTGCCGTGTAAAAGTTGGCGACAAAACTAAGTTTGCCTGCGTTGACGGACCAGAATTCGACGGACATCTAATCGACTGGAACAGTGCCATGAAGAGACAATCACAATATAAATCAGCAGATTCAGTTAGAAAGATTGAGCCTCACGTATGTAACTTTGAATACGACATTGAAGCACAAAATCACGAAATCGAAACTGGCGAAGTAATCAAACAAGATAGATTTACAGCAGTGCCTGTTAGAAACCAAGATCCAGAAGTAAGAAGCCACAACTTCGAAGAAGTATGCTACGGCTACAACGAAGAAGAAGCTATGAGAGAAGCAAACAGATGCTTAAATTGCAAGAATCCAAAATGTAGACAAGGCTGCCCAGTAAACATAGATATCCCTGGATTTATAAAAGAAATTGCATCAGGCAACTTCGAACAATCAGCAAAAGTACTTGCCTTATACACTGCTCTTCCAGCAGTATGCGGTAGAGTTTGTCCTCAAGAAACACAATGTGAAGCACAATGTGTGCTTAAAGCTAGAGGAGATTCTGTATCAATAGGTAAACTAGAAAGATTTACAGCAGATAAATCAAGAGAAGAAAAATATAAATTATTTGATAAACCAAGACAAAACGGTCACAAGGTTGCAGTAATAGGTGCAGGTCCAGCAGGACTAACCTGTGCAGGAGACCTTGCAAAGATGGGATACGAAGTAACTATTTTCGAAGCACTACACCTAGCAGGTGGAGTACTAGTTTATGGTATACCAGAATTCAGACTTCCAGATTCAGTAGTTGAATCAGAAATCGAAAACCTAAAAGCACTTGGAGTTAAGATAGAAAACGACGTAGTAATCGGTAGAACTATTACCGTTGATGAAATTCTAGAACAAGGTTACGAAGCGGTATTCATCGGATCAGGAGCAGGACTTCCAACATTCATGGGAATCGAAGGAGAAAACTTAAACGGAGTTTACTCAGCAAATGAATTCTTAACTAGAAACAACCTAATGAGATCATTTGACAAAGACTTCGACACACCACTTAACGTAGGAAACAAAGTTGCAGTTATCGGTGGAGGTAACGTAGCAATGGACGCAGCTAGAGTTGCAAGAAGACTTGGCGCAGAAGTTTCAATCGTATACAGAAGAACAGAAGCGGAACTACCAGCAAGAGTTGAAGAAGTTCACCACGCACAAGAAGAAGGAATCAAATTCGAAATGCTTACTGCACCAGTTGAAATCCTAGGCGACGAAGACGGTTGGGTAAGAGGAATGAAGATGGTTAGAAACGAACTTGGTGAACCAGATGCAAGTGGAAGAAGAAGACCAGTTAAGATCGAAGGATCAGACTTCGAGGAAGAATTCGAAACTGTAATCATGGCACTTGGAACATCACCAAACCCACTAATCTCACATACAACAAACCATCTTGATGTAAACAAATGGGGCTGTATCGTTGCAGACGAAACTGGACAAACTTCAAGAGAAGGCATCTTCGCAGGTGGAGACGCAGTAACAGGAGCAGCAACAGTAATCCTTGCAATGGGAGCAGGTAAAACAGCAGCAGAATCAATAGACAAATATATAAGAGAAAAGAAAAACTAAAAAAATTAAACCTTGGAGAGATCCAAGGTTTTTTCTTGCCCAAAATTAAATAAAAATTTTAAAATGGGATTTTAAATAAAATTTTACATACATTTGTTTCAAAGCATTTTATTAAATCTTTCGAAGTAAAATTCCTTGAAACAATTCAAAATTTTTAATCTAAATTTATTTATTTAATATCAAATTAGAATGTAGTACTAAAGTAAATCGTTAATTAATTAATTTATTCTATGTTTTTACATTTCGTGATATAATTTAATAAAATCTAAGGAGGTAATGAAATGAAAAAGAAAAAAGGATTGTCCCTTCCTATTCAAATTTTGATAGGTTTGTTAGTCGGAATCGTCGTAGGTATATTCCTACAAAGTAAACCAGAAATAGCAAGCACCTATATCAAACCACTAGGAACACTATTTTTAAACCTAATTAAACTTGTAATCGTACCACTAGTATTTGCATCACTAGTAGTAGGAGTTGCAGATTTAAAAGACGCAAAAGAAATAGGTAAAATCGGAATGAAGACATTTGTATACTTCTTCCTAACCACAGCTTTTGCAATAGTAATAGGTTTAATCCTTGCAAACTTACTAGATGTATCCTCAGGCTTTACACTACCTGCAGATCAACTACAATTCGAAGCAAAAGAAGCACCAAGTTTTATAGATACACTTATAAACATAGTGCCATCTAATCCACTTAAATCTCTAGTAGAAGGTCAAATGCTTCAAATAATCGTATTTGCACTTATTCTAGGCGGTGGACTACTCTACGCAGGAGAAAAAGGAACAGCAGTATTTAATTTCTTCGACGGCTTACAAGAAGCAATGATCTACATTACAAACGGAATTATGAAACTCGCTCCTTTCGGTGTATTCGGACTAATCGTGCCCGTAGTAGCAGCAAACGGACCACAAGTATTACTACCACTTATAAAAGTAGTGGGAATAGTATATCTTGGATGTTTCCTACACGCATTCTTAGTATACGGATCATCCATAGCCCTAATAGCAAAACTACCTGTAGGAATCTTCTTTAAGAAGGCATTTGCACCATGGGCAGTAGCATTTACCACATCATCATCAGCAGGAACATTACCTATATCATTAGATACATGTGAAAATGAACTAGGCGTAGCTAAACCAATTGCATCTTTTGTACTACCACTAGGAGCAACCATCAACATGGATGGAACTGCTATATACCAAGGAGTCTGTGCACTATTTACAGCAAAAGTATACGGACTCGATATGAGTCTTGGTCAACAAATGACCATCGCCCTAACCACTGTACTTGCATCAGTAGGAACAGCCGGAGTACCAGGAGCAGGCATGATCATGCTAGCAATGGTGCTACAAGGAGTAGGAATTCCAGTAGAAGGAATCGCTCTAGTAGCAGGAATAGATAGAATCTTCGACATGATAAGAACATCAATAAACGTACTAGGAGACATAAGTTGTTCAGTAATAGTTGCAAAATCAGAAGGTAAATTTGACGAACAAGTATACAGAAGAAAACAGTTAAGTAAATAAGATCAGCCACAAAAGTGGCTCTTCTTTTTTTGGAGGTAACATGAAGAAAAAACTAGGAATATTAGGAGGCATGGGTCCACTTGCGAGCATGGTCTTCTACGAAAGAATCATCCACAACACATTGGCAAATTGTGACAATGAGCATATAGATATCATGCTCTTATCCCATGCAACCATACCAGATAGAACAAGCGTAATACTAGAAAATAGAGATCACAGTGAAATAGTAGACGTAGTTAAACCTGACTTAAAGGCATTTGAAGGCTATGGAGTATCAAACATCGCAGCGTCTTGCAATACATTCCATAACTTCTTAGAGGATTTGGAAAAATTAACAGACATACCATTTATAAATATGATTGATATAACCACAGAAGAAGCAAAGAAGCACGGAAATGTTGTGACCATCCTAGGCACAAAAGGCACATTGCAAACTGGAATCTATGATAAATATATAGAAAAATATGGACTAGAACATCTAAGAGTAGATGAAAAAATTGAAGAAGAACTAATGGATATAATATACTATATAAAATCTACAAACGATGTAAAATCTAAAAGATTTAATGAAATCTGTAAGTATTATTTAGATCAGGGTTCAATACCAATACTAGCCTGCACAGAACTCTCAACCATCGACCTTGAAAAAGAAATTGATGAGCAAGCAATAGACGCACTATCAGTCTTAACGAGAGAATGTATATTGAGATCCGGATATGAACTAAAATATGAAAAAATAGTACATTAAAAATATTAAGTAAAATTCGAAAAATAGTACATTAAATATATTAAGTAAAATTCGAAAAATAGTACATTAAAAGCGACTAAGAATACCTTAATCGCTTTTTTTGATAAGTTAATACTGGCTCTATAATATCTGTTGATGTTTTACTCCCCAATAGATATTATAGAGCCTTATTTAATATATTATTTGTTGAAATTTGATTTATAAAATTAATATAGAAACAGTAAAGTAGTGTGAATAAAATGAAGACAAAAAAAAGCTGGAGTTTAATCCAGCTTTAATTTTTATTTAATTAGTCAAGAAGTTTTGAAACAACTCCTGATGCTACTGTTCTTCCACCTTCACGGATTGCGAATCTTAGTCCTTCGTCCATTGCGATTGGTGTGATTAG
>QWCB01003453.1_pt1 | contig 23951 bp, 27 predicted proteins | sample 1972511 | NCBI WGS metagenome assembly QWCB01 (sample SAMN09866719, study PRJNA288562) | Human gut metagenome isolate term5_stool, whole genome shotgun sequencing... | isolation source: gut | host: Homo sapiens | place: USA: California | reverse complement strand
GTGAAAAACAGGCCGTCCCCACTGGTATAGATAGAGTAAACAACAAACCTAAAAAATTACTGGTACGAGAGAGAACCTCTGGAGCAAGATTTTTCAGCAACATGGCGCTAATTTTGGGGGAAATTTTACCAGAGATATACATGGTAAAAAAGACGAAAAGCATCCCGAGCAAGACTTGGTTTAACAAATTAGATAGACCAACTAAACTGGCTCCTAATGTAACCCACATCATCAATCTAGGCAAAGATTGCTTCCCAAAATAGTCATTTCCCGTGAGGCTACTGATGATGACTGCTAATAAGGTAATCAATTGTAAGATAAACAAGGCATCCTTGTAGGAAAAATTCAGTAAGGAATGATTTAAAAGGAAGATGTTATAGATACCACCTAAGGCACCACCCAAAGCATTGATAAGCAAGATAGCAAAGAGCATAAAACCAAAGTTTTTCTGTCCACTTTTAAGAAAAACGAGACGTAAGTTTCGATAAATCGTAAAAAACTGATCTTTGATAGAAAGTTTCTCATTTTTCAGTGATTTACTATCAACAAGTGGAGTTGATAAGCTTAATTCAGCCCTTCCTAAAAAGAGAATGAGAGCTGACACTAGGAAAAATATGGCATTGATTCCCGCTACGAGCGAAAAGTTCTGTGCCGACACCCCTAATAGCCAAACTCCAAAAGCTTGCCCACCAATCGCAGAAATATAAGTAATAAACTGCGAAAAGGAATAGGCCTCCATCAGATCTGGCTCTACTACTTTTTCTTTAACGAGAGGCATTCGCAAACCACCAGCAAAATCACTGGCTACATCACTAAGGACATTGATGAGACAAAGGGTCGAAAAGGCAAAGAAACTAGCTTGCTGAACAACTAGGGCTGCTAGAAAAAATAAAACCGCCTGAAATAAACCGACATAGGTCATCCATTTGACCTTGTCCTTGGTATAATCTGCCCGAATTCCCACAAAAACTGTAAAAAGAGTTGGAAGCATCATCACAACATTCGCGATGGCAACGGCAACAGAAGCCTCTGGCAAAGTCGAGGCATAGACCACAAACACTAAATTAAAAATGGAAGCACCAAAAGCATTGAAAAATCGTGATAAGCTCAAAACTCTGTATGCTTGATTTCTTAGTAATAGTTTCATATAGATTCCTTTCTTTCTCACATTCTACTTTTATGGTAGTTCTAGTATAGCATCAAGAAGCCCTTGAGAATATTTTTTGAATATATGCAACAGATTAAACGAATAACGAAAACGCTAGAATTTTCTACTACTAATAAGTATCTTCACAGTTCTATCGTTTCAATTTCATTTATCCAGTTGCAAATATTCAACACTCCATGGCACTTCTATAATAATCTGCAGATTTGCGACAACCGATCATCTCGAAAATACGGATAGCGTCCTCCATTTTTCTCTGTCCTTCCTCCGCTCTTCCTTGCTTACTATCAAGCAAACCTTCTGCCCATAGGTAGACTATTCGAAAATAGGTTTCATTTTCTTCAAAGAAGTTCTTGTCAATTTGTTTTTTGAAATAAAGGGCATTGGTAAAATCATCAACTTCAATACAGGCCATAAAAGCATTGAGGAGCAAGGTATGCATCATATTTCGATTTTTCCCAACTCCTTGCAAGAAATCTGACTTCCGCAACATTTTTCGAGAGTACTTTGTAAAAAGCTGGACTGATAAAAGCGGAGAGCAGGAAGAAAAGAACAACAATTCATAGTGTCCCCAAATTTCGACAGAAAATAGATAATCATGTAGGACTCTTTCTTCCTCAGCGGTCAATGTAACCGTCTCATCAATGGCTTTCATATAGGATTTTATTAAAATAGCATTGAGAATGTGTTGCTGTCTATCTTTTGAAAAAGGAAGTTGTTGATATTCTCTCTGGTAGAGAGTGCGCAAGGATGTCAAATCTTGAGGGTCAATAGCCTCAACTATTCTGTTTCTAAATTCAGAATAGGCATCCTGATGAAAACCTCTCGCCAAAAATAACAATTCTTCCATACTCGCATGAATATTCTCCAAAGCTGTGATTAACTTTGGAGCAGATATTTCACTCTGACCATTTTCAAAACGCGACAATAAGGATGCTGAAAAGCGTCCACCTGTTGCTTTTCTCAAGGAAATTTTTCTTGATTCTCGTAACTCTTTAAAAACTTTTCCTAAATTCTTCATCCTCTTACCACTCGTCTTTTATTTTTTCCTATTTTACCACATTTCCTAATAAATACTAGTTCCAAACCAGCATTTACAATCTGCCACAGGCATGATACAATGAATAACATCAGATATACGAAGGAGAATTTATGAAAAAGAATATCTTGACGACCCTTGTAGCTGCCCTTGTCTACTTTCTCTGCATCGGAATAGGGGTTCTACTAGGAAACCTTGTCGACCACACTGGAAATATGTTTTACGCCCCTGCCTTTTCTGCTCTTGTGGGCGGTAGCGTCTATATGATCCTTTTAGAAAAAGTGCCTCGTTTTGGAGCGATTACTACGATTGGACTTGTAATTTCTCTATTTTTCCTCGGGAGCAAGCATGGAGCTGGAGCCTTCCTGCCGGGAATCATCTGTGGACTTGTGGCAGATGGCATTGCTCATCTTGGCCACTACAAAGATAAGGTCAAGAACCTTCTTTCCTTCCTAGTTTTTGCTTTTGGTACTACTGGTCCCATCCTACTCATGTGGTTGACACCTCAAGCTTACATAGCAACCCTAGTTGCTCGTGGAAAATCTCAGGACTATATTGACCGCATCATGGTCGCGCCTAACCCTGGTACTATCCTTCTCTTTGTAGCAAGCGTCCTTATCGGTGCTCTACTCGGTGCCTTAATCGGACAAGCCCTTAGTAAGAAATTAACACATAAACAGTAACAAAAAAGCTCCTTGTCTCTAATATTTATTTGAGACAAGGGGCTTTTTTTTTTAATGAAATATTTAAAATTCACTGTAAATAAATTCTTGAATATTTGAAAAATCTGTGACAAGAGAATAAATCACGATGCTTAAAATAACCGTGTAGAAAAACAAGGTCCACAATAGTAAACGTTGTGTGTCAGTTAGTTTCATTTGCAAATTTGTAAAGTTCTTTTTCAACTTCCATCCATCCTTTCACCCCAACGTGCATCACGTCAAATAAAAAGTAATCTTCATACTCTTTATTTCCATAGTTTAACACAGTAGCACCATGGCTTTTGGCAACATTTTCTATTTTTTTGTAAGTTTCTTCACGCATTTCTCGTGAGACACCTGTGTAATCATTCCACTTACCATTTACTGGGAGTATAATAACTTCAACTTCAATTCCCAATTCCTTAGCAACTGTCAAGAAGAGTTCCATATCTGAATATTCTGGTGATTCCAAGTAGCTCAAATCTTTATTAGAATCTTTTAATGAAGCATAGCGATCTTTCAAATAAGTATTGTAGTAGTTGTTATCTACAGCATAATCATTATTGTCTGTTTTCTTTTTAACTTCTGCTACAAATTGATCTGTCAGCTGCTCCCAATTATAGGCAGGTGTTTTATCCCCTAATGAAGGATAATCTGATTTGGCATGATTTTCATAGAATTTTCGTTTAAGCTTAAAGGAATAAACTGCATTGTCAAGTTCCAATAGTTTTTTATCAACAATGGTCCCTTTTCCTTCTATGAAATAACTTTTATACTTTTTATAGATATCGTTCTGTTGTTTATTCCCTTTGGTAATCTCAATAATGCGATTGATTAGTTTTTCTTTGGTTTCCTTACTGATTTTCTCGTTATCTAGCATGTGGAAAATATGTTCCTGAGAAGCCTTGTTTAAGAAGGCATCTTGATGGGTTCCATCCTTTTCAAACCATTGAACAGACTCTACGATGGCTACTTTTCGCTTACTCATAGCTCCTTCAATCGAGCCCAGGGTTGTAGCTTGAATGATATTTTGAGAATAACTGGTTCCTATCTGCATGATATTAAAATCATTGTAGTTAAAAATTTTATTGGGATGGTAATCCTCATTTATCGTCGCAACTAACTCTGAGGAACCCAGTAGAACTAGTGTGTTGGGAGTGATATTATTTGTTAGAATATCTCTACTTTTATACTTTTCATAAGAAGTGCTGTAGCGAATACTATTGTCCTTGACTTTATAATAATCATCAACCTTCTTGACATATGTCACATTTAAAAGGGCAAGTGTCGCAATTACGAGCACAAGCGATAGTAAAAATGCTTTTAACTTAATCATCTTGTTTTGTCCAATCTCCTTGATTTAGCAGATTCCTTTAAATTTCTTTATCTACTTAAAATTGTCCTGATTATCTTATAAGGTTCTCCTGAAAAGATAAAGAAACCAACCATAACTAAATTCATGGTCACAAACCAACTCATTAGTTTGTACCAAGTTTTATTCTTATGTTTCTTATAAAAAGTGCTTTTCTTTTGATAAATTTCAAATCCAGACATCAGAACGCCATGGTAAAATCCATAAGCGATATAGCTGACACTAATTCCATGCCAAAATCCCATGACCAGCATATTGACCATATAGGCATAGGCTGCATTGTGCAATCTATTCTTAAACCATTTTTTTCTGATAACCTGCATCAAAACTCTTGAAAATACAAAATCTCTCAACCAAGTTGACAAGGTGATGTGCCATCTAGTCCAGAAATCCTTGATATCAACACTCAAGAAAGGTTTATTGAAATTCATCGGTGTCTGAATGCCCAAAATATTACTGCTTCCAACAGCCATCAAACTATAACCCGCAAAGTCAAAAAACAGATAGAGTGTATACAAGTACATATATTTGAGTGAATAGACAACTGTACCAGTATTGCTTAGAGCAAGTAGCATCTGGTAAACATAGGTTGATAGAACCACCTTGTAGAGAAGGCCTAGAACAATGCGATAAATACCATCACCTGCTAACTCTAGGTAGTCTTTTCTAGGCATGACTTCATTGATCTCTTTTAAAAATCTTCTGCTACGATCGATTGGTCCCGAACTAACTGTAGGGAAAAAGAGTAGAAACTGAAGATAATCTTTTACACTGATTTTTTCTTTGATTAAACCATCCGATATTTCCAGCATGATTTGGATAGTTTTAAAGGACATATAAGAAATCCCAATAAAAGCCAACAAATGTAGCTGGGTTAAGGCAAAGACTTTATTGACTACTAAAGGTAAAATGGATAACATAACCAGTGGCTTCAACCGTTTTGAATCCATTTTTTGTGCTATGAAAACTAGGACATATTGGTAGATGATGAAAGCCAATAGATAAACAACCATGACTTTACTCTTACCATAGATGGCTCCTGCAAATAAAATTGACAGACTTAAAATATAATAATCCTTACGCTTGCCAAAGTAGTTTAAAATAAAACCAATCAATAAGACTACAAACAATAGAAGGAAAAACTCATTCCCCTCAAAATAATTCATACTAACCGAACTCCTTTATCATTTCATAATTCTCTACAGATAGATTACTACCTTAGTCATATCGAAATATGCTTTCTCATTATACCATACTTCCAAAAGTTTATTCCACTTGAATAACAAATATAGTTTATAAAAAGAGCCACACAGCTCTCAGTAGGTAGACAAACCCTTTCGATAATTAAAGGAGCTTAGTTACTATATCTTGAAAACTCTTAGAAATGCTGAAACATGCTATTTTTAAGAGTTTTTTTATTTTCTCTAGTAAAAGAAAAAGATTGAAGAAAATTGTCCAAAATTGACTTTTTCTTCAATCTGAGAGCTAGCTGGCTCTTTTTTTATTTATGACTTAATTTCTTGGTCAAAAAGTCTCCCAAGAACTGAATTGTAAAGATAATCAGGATAATGATGAGAGTCGCAAGGACTGTTACATCATGATTGAAACGGTTAAATCCATAGGCGATAGCTACGTTACCGATACCACCTGCTCCGACCGCTCCCGCCATAGCTGTTTCACCGACTAGTGAGATCAAGGTTACAGTTGTCACACGGATCAAGTCTGGTAGACCTTCTGATAGGTAAACACCTACGATGTCCCAGAAAGTAGCTCCGCTAGCTTGAGCTGCCTCGATGACACCGCCATCTAGCTCTGCCAATACCACCTGTACTTGACGGGCAAAAAAGGCAAAGACTGCAAAAGATAGGGGTACAATAGCCGCATTTGGTCCGATACTTGTCCCTACGATTAGATGAGAGAAGGGTGACAAGACAGCCAAGAGAATGATAAATGGCACCGCACGGAAGATAGAGGTAATCTTGTCTAAAATCCAGAAAACAACTTTATTTTCCAAGACACCACCTGGAGCTGTCAAGACAAGGAAAAGCCCTGCAACTAGCCCTAAGAAACCTCCGATGATGAAGGAAAGAACCGTCATATAAAGGGTCAAGTAGATTGCTGTTCCCCAGCCAGCTTGACCAGACCAACCCATCTTATAGACGTTTGGTAAGTATGCTTTAATCAATTCTGCCATCTTACTGTCCTCCCTTCAATACTTTTAGTTGCACACCAGCTTGACGGATAGCATCTTGAGCACTTGCCAAAGCTTCTTTTTCCCCTGACAAGACAACCACAAGTTCACCCACAGGAGTACCATCCAAAATTTCAATGTTTCCATAGAGAATATTGGCTGTTACTTGGTAATGTTTGTACAATTCATTCAGAAGTGGTTCATCTGTAGAAGCGCCTGCATACTTGAGTTGTACCAAAATGCTGTTTTCAGATAAGTGCTCTACGATTTCTTGTTTCTCAATCTTGACCATTGCTTCATCAATACCTGTCGCAGTTGAGATAAAGTCCTGAGTCAATGGCTGCTTAGGATCTGAGAAGATTTCAAGAACGCTACCTTCTTCAATCAAGCGGCCACCCTGCATCACTGCCACACGGTTAGCAATATCTTTGACAATCTGCATCTCGTGTGTAATCAGGACAATGGTCAAACCTAGTTTACGGTTCAATTCTTGCAAGAGTGACAAGATTTGTTTCGTTGTCTTTGGATCAAGAGCAGACGTTGACTCGTCTGAAATCAAGATTTTTGGATCATTGGCCAAGGCACGCGCAATAGCCACACGTTGTTTTTGACCTCCAGATAGTTGTGAAGGATAGTTTTCGGCACGATCTGCAAGACCAACCAAATCTAACAACTTAGCTACTTTAGCCTTCTTTTCTTCCTTGCTGAGGCCAGAGTGTTTGAGGGCAAAGGCTACGTTTTCCTCTGCTGTTTTCTGACTCATCAGGTTAAAGTGTTGGAAAATCATCCCAATATCTTGACGTTTATGACGTAATTGCTCCGCAGTTAAGGTAACTTTGCCATCAAAAATTACATCATTATCTACAGTAATTCGACCTGCAGATGGTTTTTGCAAGAGGTTAATCACACGAACTAGGGTTGATTTCCCTGCTCCAGAATATCCAACGATTCCGTAGATATCCCCTTCTTGGATGTGAATAGTCACATCCTTGACCGCTGTGATGGTTCTTTTCTTTTGGTGAAAAGTCACATCGATCTGATCTAACTTGATAATATCTCTACTCATAGCTTCTAATCAGCTCCTCTACTAATTCAATATGGGTGTAATAATCGGCGATTCGTACATTCTCGTCTCCACCATGGTCTCGGCTATTAGCATTTCCTAGACCAAAGGCAACCATAGGTACTTCTAAGGCATCAAAGACCGTATGCATAGGTCCTGTCCCTGCAGTTGTTGGCAAGACAGATACGCCCTGTGGATAGAATTTCTTGGCCAACTCAATAACATTGAGAATAGATGGTGCACTCATATCGCTTCGATAACTCATCTCACCCAAGGTATAGTATAATTCTACCTTATCAAAGCCGTTTTTGTCTAGTTGTTTCCGGATTTTATCCAAAACATCATGCGGGTCCAAGCCAGGAACCAAACGAACTTCTAGCTTGGCACTAGCCTCTGCTGGTAGAATCGTTTTAACACCTTGCCCCTGATAACCAGACTGAATTCCTTCGATATTGAGTGCTGGTTCAAAGAAGAAACGTTTGAGAAATGCTGTACGTTCCTCTTGTAAAAGTGGCAATTCCAAGCCATAAATCTGGCTGATTTCCTCTGGATTGCGTTGGGCATAGGTTTCAACCAAGGCTAACTCTCGTTCGTTAGGCTCTTGGACCTCATCGTACAAGCCCTCAACTAAAATACGGCCGTCAGCAGCGCGAAGACTGGTCAAAGCTTGAATCAGATACCAAGGCGCTGACTCTACAATACCGCCATAGCTAGAGTGGATATCCACATCGGCACTCTTGACCTTGGCATCAAAGGTTACAATTCCTTTGTTCCCACCAGAGATTTCTAGCTGTTCCAAGGCATTTTTGGTTCCTTGTTCCCAGACCAATAAATCTGCACCACGAAGCTTGTCCGCATGTTTTTCTAAATATTTGTCCAAGTCCATAGAGGCAGACTCTTCTGCACCTTCCATGATGAAACTGATATTGACTGGTAGATCATCGTGATGCTGCATGTATTTTCTAAGAGCACTCAAGCGGGCAGTGATATGTCCCTTGTCATCATCAACCCCGCGTCCATACATGATGCCATCACGCACAGAAAGCGTAAATGGATCCTCTGTCCAGACTTGGTCTCCATCCGCAGGTACGGTGTCATAGTGGTTGTAGAAAATGATAGTCTTGGCATTTGGGCGTGAACTTTTAAAATGCGCCATGACAAAGGGGGCCGTATAACTCTCATCAATCTCGACCTCTGCACCTACACGCTTGAAGATCTCGCCTAGATAACGAGCCACTTCTTTAAGGCCGACTTGTTGGGCAAAGACTGATTTTTTAGAAATCAAGGTCCGCAAAACTTCAAAGTAATGTTGCGCTACATGATCCTTTTCAAACTTTTCAATTTGTTCTTCTTGGCTAGGGAAAACCATTTTCTCTCTACCTTTCTACTAGGACTTGTACCTTTGGAATCAATACAAGTGGATGTTCCTTTTCTTTAGTCTCTATATAAAAGCAAGAGGTGGAAAAAATCTCTCCCACCTCCCTGTGTTTATTACCAAACTGGTTGATCCAAGCCGTCTGAAGTTTCTTCGATGACTTTTTTCACTTCATCAGTATGGTAAGCTGCGATAATTTTCTTGATTGCATCAGCTTTAGGTGATGATTCCCAATCTTTTTTCGCAACGATGATGTTGTACCATTGTTTTGAGTTTTCGTCAGCTTGCTCTTTAAAGAGTGCTTTCTTGTAGTCCAATTTTGCTTCTGTAACAAAAGTGTTGTTTACAACTGCTGCATCAACTGAAGTCAATGAACGAGCTGTTTGGCTAGCGTCCAACTCAGTGATTTTCAAGTTCTTTGGATTTTCTTTGATGTTTGCGATTGTAGCAAGTTCAGTTCCTGAAACATCCAATTTAATCAAACCTGCTGATTGAAGAAGGTAAAGGGCACGGCTTTCGTTAGTAGCATCATTTGGAATTGCGATTTCACCGTTATTTGGGATTTCTTCCACTTTAGTGTACTTGTTTTCTTCCCCGTTTTTACCTGAGTAAAGTCGGATTGGTGAGATATAAGTATCTGCAATCGCTACAAGGTTCTTACCGTTTTCTTTGTTCCAGTTGTTCAAGAAGTTGTAGTGTTGGAAAGCGTTCAAGTCTACTTCGCCATCAGCAGTTGCTTTGTTTGGTTGTGAATAGTCTGTAAACTCTGTGAATTCCAATTTAATTCCGTCTTTTTCAACCAATTCTTGGACTTTGTCCCAGCGTGCTTCTTCTGAACCGCTACGGTTAACAGTTGCGATTTTAACTGTAGTTGTATTGTCTGCTTTCTTGTCTGAATTTCCGCAAGCTGCAAGTGCAAGGCCTGCTACTGTAGCGATAGCTGCTACGCCTAACCATTTTTTAATTTTCATGATTCGTTCTCCTTTAAAAATAATACTGTAATAGTATCTCACACTTTATTTGATTTCGCAAATTGTTATTAGATAGGCAGACATATAGTTTTAAACTATATGTCTAAAAGTTACAAAATCATCCACCTACGAGAGAATGGATGATTTACAAACTTATTTGATGTCAGCTTCTGCTGGGAGATAAGAACCACCAAAGAACTGTTGAGATAATTTTTCAAGCGTTCCGTCTTTGTAGAGTTCTTGGATGCGTTTGTCAACAAATGATTTCAATTCATCTTGACCTTTTGCAAGAAGTGGGTATACGTAAGGTTGTTGGTCGCTTGGAAGTTCGATGACTTTCAAGTTATCCAAACCTTGGTTTTTGATAACTGTTTCGACACCGATTTTATCAAAAATCTTGTAGTCAAATTGTCCATCGCTCAAACGTCCCATGATTTGTTGGAAGTCAGCTTTTGTATAGTTAAGAACAGTTGGGTTATCTGCGTGTTGTTTGTTGTAGTCTTCTAGCTGTTTAGCAGATGTTGTCCCTTGAACAACTTCTGTTGATTTTCCACCGATATCATCAAGTGATTTGATGCTGTTATCATCTTTCTTAACTACGAGAACGTTAGGGTTTTTAGCAGTTGGTGCTGCGTAAAGATATTTTTCTGCACGTTCTTTTGTATAGCTGATGTTGTTAACCGCCATTTGGTAACGATCTGCGTCAAGGCCTGCAAAGATTCCTGACCATTCTGTCTTTTCAAACTTGACATCATATTTGTCAGAGTCTTTAAAGATCGCACGAACAACCTCAATCTCAAAACCAGTCAACTCACCGTTTTCTTCATAGTTAAATGGTTTTGGTGACGCGTTAGTTGCTACAACGATTTCTTTTTTACCAGATGTTGCTTCACCAGATGCAGCCTCTTTCTTTTCACCACCTGAGCAAGCTGCCAATACACCTGCGGCTACAAGCCCGAGGGCAGCAAGTGATGAATACTTAACGATTTTTTTCATGATATTTCCTCCAAAATAGAATACAATCTTATCTTAACAGAAAAAAAGGAATTACGCTATTATATGATTTCTATATTTGTGATAGGTTTTCTTTATGGCTGATTAAAAGACCAAACGTAGGACTGCTATCAAGACCACACCAAAGAGAACAGTCCCAACCAGATTGCGATAACGAAAGGCTACAAAAGCCGTTGGAAAGACTGCTAAAAAATCTAACCACTTTATCTGCGGAAGGCTTCCAACTTTTCCTGTCATCACACTTGAAAGAATCAAGGCAAAGATAATAGAAACTGGTAGAAATTTCAAAAAGCGCTCTACGATAGACGGCAAACCCTTGTACTTGGCTAGGATAAAAGGAATCATTCTTGGAATCCAAGTCACCAGGCCAGAAAAGACAATTGCTAATAAAATATACTTACTGACCATCCAAGACCACCCCCATGGTACAACCTAGCAAGGTCGCAAACAGAACAGCTAATGACTGAGACACCACCGTCAAGAGCAAGAAGAAAGATACAGCTACAACCGCTAAAATTACGAAAAGATTACGCAAAGGAATCCGTTTTTGCATAATCTGAAACTGGGAAGTAAAAATCCCAATAAACATCCCCACTAGGGCAAAATCTAAGCCAAAAATTTCTGGATTTGGTAGAAGTCCACCTAGAGCAGTTCCGACAACAGTTCCGACAAACCAAGCTACATAGCTGTTAAGGTTGTTCCCATGCATCCACATAGGATTGACCTTATCCGTATGCACCAACTCGCCCATCAAAACGCCATAGGTCTCATCAGTCAAAAGACTGGACATACCGATATTATGCCATAGACTGGTCTGACGAAAATAGGTCGATGCATGCAAACTCAGCAAAAAGAGGCGCAGATTAATCAAAAAGACCGTCATGGCAATGGCTGCCACAGGCGCTTGAACTGCAATCAAAGCTATCATGGCAAACTGGGCACTCCCAGCATAAACAAAGAGACTCATCAGGCCCATTTCTACTGGTGTCACATAGGGCGAACCGATAATGCCACAAGCAAGACCGATGCTAACATAGCAAACATTGTTTTGAGGTTGCAGATAGAAGCTGACGCGGTTTGAAGAGATTTTCGAAGAGTATAAGTAGGCTGAAAAGGCTCCAGCCACAGCATGGACTATTATAACACATTCAGGAAAGAGAAAAAAGTCTGCTGATTGTAGCTATCATAAAAAGACTGGCAATCCAGTCTCAAACATATATTATAGAAATTCTCCGTTAGATACTTTCACGAATATTCAAGAGCATGGCAAAGGCAACTAGAAGAAATAGCAATAAAACAAAGCTAACTGCCAGAGTGCCAAAGCTAGTAGCAATGGTTACCAAAGCTATTGTAAATAAGCTAGGTAAAACAACCGTAATAGCACCGATAGAGGATTGAACTGCTCCCATTGACTCCTCAGGTATTTGTTTAAAGACGAGTTCTTGCAATCTAGGAGAGAGAACACCTGCGAAAAAGGCATCCAAGGTACTAAAAATGAGAATCCAGTCAAAACGAACTGTGGCAAATCCTACTAGAAGAAGCAACTGGATGACAAGTGAGGCATAGAGAGCTGTTTTGATAGAAATCATATTTTTCAGATAGCCACTTACAAGGCTTCCGACAATCAGGGCTGACAGTTCAAAAGTGGATAGCAAGGCAAGAGATTGACCTGTTTGTAAATTCAAAAAAGGTTGATTCCTCAAAAACAGAGTAGAAACAGGAACTGTAACATTTATCACTGCTTGACTAATAGAAATAATAAACAAAACCAAGAGCACCTGATTCATATTCCATATCAATTTCGATGATTGGAGCAGATGCTGGCAAAAGGATTTTACAGAGAGTCCTTCTTGATAGCTAATCGTTTTTTCTACTTTCAAGAGGTCAGTTTTTATGAAAAGGATACCTAAAAATGCGATTAAAAAGGTAAGAGCGTTCAGTAAGGAAATAAACTGGATGGATAGAATACCTAATAAGACTCCTCCTAGAATATTACTGATTGTTTTCACTAAACTAACAGTTGACTGTTTAAATCCAATAGCTTCTGCCAGATGGTCTTGCCCAATAATTCTAATGAAAATCGGAGTAAGCATGGCGCCTGAAAAATAACTCAACGTGTCAGACAAGAGGTTAATCAGACAAATAAAGGCTACTAGTACTAAGGAAAAGAACTGCCCTGAAAGTGATAAAGAAACTATAGAGTAAAGCAAAAATTTTGCAAAACTAATGACTGTGTATTTCAAGACACGATGATGTTGAAAATCCGCCAAAACTCCCAGAAAGATTTGCAGAACTTGGGGCAGGGTTTCTGAAATCGTAATAAGTAAAATCGCCAAAGGGGCAAACGAGGCATCTGCCACATAATTCAAAAAAGCCAGATAAAAAATCGTATCCCCAACCGTTGAAATCCACTGGTTGATGGTTAATTGCCTAAAATCTCTATTTTGAAGAAATACTTTCATCACAACTCCTTTTTAAATTCAAATGGGAATCTTTCCCCAAGGATAGACCGTGATACTACTAACAACCAAAATTACAGTAACATCAAAATCTGACCGATACCATTGTAGACTATATGCAGTCCAATAGGCCAATAAATAGACTTGGTCACTCTAAACAAGATAGCAAATATGAGTCCGCCACCCATATAGAAGACAAAGTCTGTCAAGACCCAACCGTGACTACTAATGTGCAAGATTCCAAATAATATAGCTGATCCGAGTACATCCAGTCCCCATTTCTTCCCTTTTTCCAGAGCAGTCATCACTAATCCACGATAAATCATATCTTCAAAAATGGGGCCTGCAATCACAGGATAAAAAAAATACATCAAAAATGCCGTAGCTCCTGTAAAAGTAGGAGCAGCATGTTGATAAGAAATTTCATTTCGAGTAGGTGGGAAAAGAAAAAAGGTGACGAAATTCCAAACAACAAAAGCAAGCAGAGCTAGGAAGGAATAGAAAAGATAGGATCTTTTAAACTTTCTACTGTTGATTTTCTGCCATTTCCCCGACCAAATCATAGCAATAAGAGCAAATAAAACCACAAGAAAATGCAACATCATATCCGACAGATAATAGCCAAAATCAGATAGACTAGCAGCCAAGTCGCTGTGTAAAACCAGACGAATGAAGAACTGGTCCGCCATGATAAGTAGAATAGCTACAAACAAGTAGTAGCGTGAGATTATCTTTTTCATATATCACCCTTCTAAAATCCAAACACCAATAAACTAACAATAAGCAAGAAGGTATTCCATGAAGCATGTAAAGCTATAGTCCAATAAATAGAGCGTGTACAGCGAAACATCATGCAAAATATCAAGCCCATTACAAAGTATAGTATGAAATCTGTCGTTATCCAACCATGCTGTAAAACATGCATAGCGCCAAATATGGCAGCAGAAACAAGGACATCAATATAGTAGTTTTTAAATTTAGACAAGCTTGTCATCAAAAAACCACGACACACGATTTCTTCTGCTATAGGTGCGATAAGGCTACCGTAAAGTACACGTGTAATAAAATAGCTAATTCCTGTCAAACTGGTGGCTACTTCCACGATTACACTTCCATTCTGGGTACGAGGAAAGATACGAGTTGCTAGATTTGCCCACACAAATAATAAGAAAAAAGAAAGAATGAAAACACACAGGTAAGACCAACGAAACTGGAAACGACCATACTCTTTCCAATGTTCACTTTTGACAAAAATAATTGTAGCTACAGTTCCTAGGATAAGTACCAATAAAACCTGGAACACATAGTAGATCTCATCAGACAAAGCTACAGTAAAATCTAAGTCTGGTATGCCATTAAAAATGAAGTAATAGGTCAAAAGCAACAAGCCAGTTGCTAGGTGAAATTTCATTTCTTTCATTTTCTTCATTTAATCAACTCCTATAGTATCCTATCTTCTACGACGGCTAAACAACTCACCTGTTGGATCTACAACCCAAGCAAAAGCACCACGACGAGGACTCTTCCCTTGATTTATGATTCTCAAAATCCTCTAAAATAACAAAGGAAGTATATGCCCGATACCGTTATAGACTATATGCAGTCCAATAGGCCAATAAATAGACTTTGTTACTCTAAACAAGACCGCAAATATGATACCGCCACCCATATATACGAAAAAGTCTGTCAAGACCCAACCATAATCACTAATATGCAGAATTCCAAATAAAGCAGCAGAACCAAGCACGTCCAGTCCCCATTTTTTTCCTTTTTCCAAAGCGGTCATCACCAATCCACGATAAATCATCTCTTCAAAAATGGGACCTGCAATCACAGGATAGAAAAAATACATCAAAAATGCCGTAGCGCCTGTAAAAGTCGGAGCAGCGAGTTGGTAAGCAAGTCCATTTTGGGTAGGTGGGAATAGGAAAAATTTGATAAAATTCCAAATAAATAAAGCAAGAAAAGCTAAAAAGGAATAGAAAAGATAGGATCCTTTAAATTTTCTACTATTGATTTGTTGCCATTTTCCTGACCAAATCATGGCAACAAGAGCAAGCAGAACCACAAGAAAATTCAACATCATATCCGAAAAATAATAGCCAAATTTAGATAGACCAGCAGTAAAATCATTGTTTAAAACCAGACCACTGAAGTACTGGTAAACAATAACAAGTAGCATGGCTACAAAAAAGTAGTAGCGTGAGATGATCTTTTTCATATATCACCTTTTGACCTTTCTAATACCCAAATACCAATAAACTGGCAATGATTAAAAATGTATTCCACAAGATATGAAGTGTTATTGACCAATAAACTGAATGAGTATAACGAAATAGCATACAGAACAAGAGACCTGCTCCTGCATAAACGATGAAGTCTGTTAACACCCATCCATATTGTAAAACATGGATGAGACTAAAGAGGGTGGAGGAAACGATGACATCAAGATAGTACTTTTTAAATTTGGACAATGCTGTCATCAGAAGCCCACGAAAAACCAACTCTTCGACTATAGGAGCTATGAGACTGCCATAGAGAATGCGCATTACAAAGTAACTAATTCCTGTCAAATTAGCAGCTTCTTTCATCATTTCGCTCCCATTTTGCGTGCTAGGAAAAATCAGAGTCGTTATATTTACCCACACAAACATCAGTATAAAGAAAAGAAAGAAGATACCTAGATAAGACCAACGAAACTGGAAGCGACCGTATTCGTCCCAACATTGACTCTTTACAAGAACCACAGTAGCAACAATCCCCTCAAGGGAGATCAATAAAATCTGCAAGCCATAAAACCCAAAATCTGATAATTGGTCAACAAATTCTAACCTTGCTACAAAATTAAAAATCGTGTAATAGATAGCTATGATCAAAACTGTTGTCAAGTAAAATTTCGTTTCTTTCCTTTTCATAGTTGATCCTTTTAAGTTTTATTTACGTCGTCTCTCCGCCAAACCTATCCAGAGTCCTTTCATCCAATCAAAAGATCCGTAAGGGCTTGGTCCAATACCCCCGCCTCCCCAAATCGGTAAAGCCGTTCCTCCACCACCTCCGCCGCCTGGGTTAACCAAAATATTTCCTCCACTAACCTCTTGCAATTCTGCCTCTGTCAATTCCATTGTTTCTGCAAATTGTAAATTCAACATCATTTACACTCCTTTAATTATTTTACTCGTAAACCACTTCTGCGACCTAGGATTTGCTTCAGGTGCTTTACAAGAGCAGTATAGCACGAAAATCAGTCTATTTTGGAAAATCGCATATTTGATATTTTTTCTTATAGAAATTTCATTTTTGCGATTTTTGTCGATTTGATTATTTCCCTGATATAATATAGTTACCATTATGTAGGAGGACATGAAATGAAGAAACAAATCATAACATTATTGACAATCGTTGCTGAGATTATTATCTTTTTGCATCTTTAACTAATCGATAAGTGCTTTGTATTGCTGTAAGCGTAATTCAAAAAGGGCTGTTAATTGTGGATTTTCTAATACTTGCAGAGATTGGATAAAGTGTTCAATCTCTTTTTGATTACTTCCCTTGGTCTGAAGGAAAACACTCAATTTCTTTAAAAATTGCCATGATACTTTCTCAAAAACATCATACGGGCGAAGCATACTCTCCAACTCAGCTTCAAATAAAAGTTTCTTCATAGTAATTTAAAACTTTTTACCCAAATCAAATACTCTGAAATTTTCATCTTTTTAAATCCTAGTGTAATAACATAAGAATCTGACCAATGCCATTGTAGACTATATGCAGTCCAATGACCCAATAAATTGACCTTGTTACTCTAAATAAGACTGCAAATATGAGACCACCACCCATATAGACGAAAAAATCTGTCAAGACCCAACCGTGATTACTAATGTGCAAGACCCCAAATAAAGCAGCAGAACCAAGTACATCTAGTCCCCATTTCTTGCCTTTTTCCAGTGCTGTTATCACCAATCCCCGGTACATGATTTCTTCAAAAATAGGCGCCAGTATGACAGGGTAGAGAAAAAACATCAAAAATGCTGTAGCCCCTGTAAAAGTCGGAGCGTAATGTTGATAAGAAACTGCATTTCTAGTAGGCGGAAAAAGAGAAAAGGTAACTCTATTCCAAAGAAACAGCAGAAGAAAAGCTGAGACACAATAAAACAAATAGATCCAGCGAAACTTCTTACTGTTGATTTTCTGCCATTTTCCTGACTTAACCATAGTAAAAAAAGCAATAAAAACGACAAGAAAATGCAACATCATATCCGACAAATAATAGCCAAAGTCAGATAAACCAAGAGCAAAGTCGCTAGATAAAACCAGACCACTAAGGTACTGGTAAGCAATGACGAGTAGCATTGCTACAAAAAAATAGGAATGTGAGATTATCTTTTTCATTCTATTTTCTCCTATACTATGAAATAAAGACAGCCCCTACCCAAGGAAAAGGCAAGGACTTTGAATATCAATAACGACGTCTAGTCTCAGGAGCTGGAGGAGCAAAGTTAAAGTAGTTTTGCCATAGAGCATATCCTCCACCAGATTCCAATGGAGGATATGCTCTTCCTCCATAAACTGTCTCCAACTCAGCCTCTGTCAATTCCATTGTTTCTGCAAATTGTAAATTCAACATCATTTACACTCCTTCAATTATTTTCTTTGTAAACCACTTCTGCGACCTAGGATTTGCTTCAGATGCTTTACAAGAATAGTATAGCACGGATAGTAGACAATTTGATAAAATCGCATATTTGATATTTTTTCTTACAAAAATTTCACATTTGCGATTTTGATTGATTTGACTCTTTCACTGGTATAATAAAGATGCTATCAACAAGGAGGGAAACGATATGAAGAAAAGAAAAATTCAACTAATACTTCTACTCATTTCAGAGTGGGTTATTGTCATTCCATTTTTAACTAATCGATAAGTTCTTTATATTGCTGAAAACGCAATTCGAAGAGGGCTGTTAATTGTGGATTTTCTAATACTTGCAGAGATTGGATAAAGTGTTCAATCTCTTTTTGATTGCTTCCTTTGGTTTGAAGAAAAATACTCATTTTCTTTAAAAATTGCCACGATACTTTCTCAAAAACATCATACGGTCGCAACATCCTCCCCAGCTCAGCCTCAAAGATTGGGATATAGGAAAAAAGTTTGCGCTCCATGAGCTCTGAGATGATATTTAGAAAGCCGCTCTTCATATACAATCTATTATGAGCCAACTCTTTAAATTCCTTGGATTTTTCAAGTAAAGAGGTTGATAAAAAGATCAAGTCTTGATCACTCAAGAAAGGCATAGTATTGCAAAAAAGATAGAGTTCAAACCAGGTCCAAGACTCAATAGCATAAAGATAGGTGGTCAAAAACTCGCTATCCTCCTCTGCTAGCGGATAGTTTTTATCCAAGGAATGGATGGCATCTTTGATCACGATGGCATTCAAACGACGATAGGTCTGCGCCATCTGTTCTTGTTCGACTTCCTCCAACAGTTGCTCTAAACCTGCTATATCTTGATGGGCAAAGCGATCCACAATCCTTCTGCCAATTCGCATATGTGGAGATTCTTGGTAGTTGTTGAGCTTGTGCCCAAACTCATCGAAGGTCACATTGATCCCTTGAATAGCTAGGATCAGCTTATCCGCAGACAACATAGACTGCCCTAGTTCAAACTTGGATAGCTGAGAGGCCGTTAGTCCATCACAAGCCACATCTGACTGCTTGAGCTTTCGCGCTAAGCGTAATTCCTTGTAAAATTCTCCCAATTCCATTCTCTCAATCATCTGACCACCTCTTAATTTTTACATATTATATCATTATTTTTACAGTTTTGTCAAAATATTCTGACATTTTAGTGAGTGAAAAAGCCAGCCCTAAGCTGACTCTTTATTCCATGGTATCAAAAGCGAGGCTTGGTTTGGCATTGAGATCCAAGTTTGCAAAGTTTTCTTTGTTCCACTCGCTGACGCTGGCATAGGCAATCATTCCTGCATTGTCTCCGCAGAGGCGCAGAGGGGGAATGATGACCTTGACGTCAGTGATTTCAGTTGCTAGGCGTTCTCTGAGACCTTTATTGGCTGCCACACCACCTGCCACGACAAGGGTTTTAACAGGGTATTTCTCCAAAGCCTTCTTAGTTTTTGCCATAAGAATATCCAAGACAGCTGCTTGGAAGGAAGCACACAAATCCTCTGTGGACAAGCTTTCTCCCTTTTGTTCGGCATTGTGGTGAAGATTGATAAAGGCAGACTTCAAACCTGAAAATGAAAACTCCAGATTGTCTTCCTTAATCATGGCACGAGGGAAATCATACACATCCTGCCCCTGATGAGCAAGTTCATCGATCTCCCGACCTGCTGGATAGGTCAAGCCCATGACACGGCCGACCTTATCATAGGCCTCACCAACCGCATCGTCTCGTGTCTCCCCAACAATCTTATAATCCCCAGCCTCAGAAACATAGACCAACTCTGTGTGTCCACCACTGACTAATAGAGCTAGTAAGGGGAATTCCAAAGGCTCCACACTCTGAGCGGCCATGAGGTGGCCAGCCATGTGGTTAACGGGAATTAGTGGAAGTCTATGCGCCCAAGCAAAGGCCTTGGCAGCTGACAAACCAACTAGTAAGGCTCCAACCAAGCCCGGCCCATAGGTAACGGCAACAGCTGTCACGTCCTCTTCGGTAATCCCTGCCTCTGCTAGAGTTTCCTCAATACAAGCTGTGATAACTTCGACATGGTGACGACTAGCCACTTCTGGCACTACGCCACCAAAACGTTTATGGCTTTCAATTTGACTAGCAATGACATTGGACAAGAGCTCGTCATCATTTTTCAAGACGGCGACACTGGTCTCATCACAGGATGTCTCAAATGCTAAAATATATCTATCCTTCATCTATTTCTCTCTTCATGATAATGGCGTCCTCAACTGGATCATGGTAGTAGGCCTTTCTCTCAGCGATGACCGCCATTTTTTCTTTCTTGTAAAATGCTTGCGCTCGTTGATTTGACTTCCTGACTTCGAGGAAAACTTCCTTATCCATCGGTAATGTTGCAAACAAGGCAGACGCAATTCCCTGACCCTGATAGGCTTCTTTGACAGCGATTTGCAAGACTTCTGCTTCAAAGAGATTCTCCTGAACAGCTAAAAAACCTATCACTTCTGTCCCATCGTAGGCTAAAGCATACCAAGTCTGGTCTTGGGACAGGTCTGCTTGGATTTGTTCCAACGTCCAAGGACTGACTGGATACACATCTACCATAACAGCGTAGATGGCTTGATCCAAGTCAGGTTGCTGTTGGATTCGTTTAATCTCTATCATAGGCGTTTAATGTAAGACTCGCCAGACTCTGTGTGATCCTTGAGCCAATTTTCCTCAGCTTCGACACGCTTGAGGTAATTCGGCACAAAGTCATGCAAAGAGTCTGCTTCCTTATCCCAAGCCCAGAGGGCTAGATTCGCTGCATTTGGCAAGGTTTCCTGATAGTTAGCCTGTGGTAGTTGTTCTTGAATCTGCTCCACAAAGGCTCCCACTTCACCAACAAAAGTGACTTGTTCAGTATCTTTGACTTGCTCCAAAACTTCTGCAAAGGACAGATGCGCCTCTGGAAAGACAGGTTGAGCATTTTCATAAAATCCTGCATAGACATTGTTGCGACGCGCATCCATCAAGGGAACGAACAGACCTTCTTGTTGGTAGGGCACCAGAGCCAAGAGGCTAGACATACCAACTAACTCGATGTTCAGAGTGTGAGCTAAGGTTTTGGCAGTTGCTACCGCAATTCGCAAGCCTGTGTAGCTACCTGGCCCTTCAGCCACCACGATTCTGTCCAAATCCTTGGGTGTCCAGTCCAAACTCCCCATCAAAAAATCGATGGCAGGCATGAGGGTAATACTGTGATTTTTCTTGATATTAATCGTCGTCTCGGCAAGAACCTGCTTGTCCTCTAAAATAGCGAGAGAAAGCGCCTTGCTGGACGTATCAAAAGCTAATACTTTCATAACACATTCCTATCTTTTTGTCTGCTTACTATTATACTACAAAAGCTGGCACATGGGAATTTTCTTTATCCCCAAACAAAAATGCCCTAGCATCAGCAGGGCATCTAAGCATTTAATCCAAAGTAAAATACAAACCAAACGACATAGGTTACGAGGAGGAGAAAAAGCGAGTAGATAGTCACAAAGGTAATCTTCCACAAGAACTTGCTTTGTCGTTGTTCCAGTTTGGCAAATAGAAGATTCCCCGCATAAACGCAAGCAACAAAAACAATAAAAGCCACCAAGCGAACTCCGATAGCAAAAGCAAATAAGTTATACATAGGGCAACCTCCTTGACTTAAAATCTATATGGAATTATGACAAGCGATAAATTTCACTTCCATCATCAATATAGCACATTTTCTTTGTTTTTGCAAGCGCTTACTAAAGAAATCGTCCCCTGACTTTCTCGTTTCTGTCTTTTACTAATTTTTCATTTTGTGGTATAATTGAAATAATTGTAACGAATCAAGGTCAATCTAGACACAAAATGGAATGAAATCAAGCAAATCTATGCTAAAAGTTTGGAATAAGCTGACCTGTAAATAGAAAGGAACTATATGATTTACAAAGTTTTTTATCAAGAAACCAAAGAACGTAGCCCACGTCGTGAAACAACACGCGCACTTTACCTAGACATCGATGCCAGCTCAGAACTTGAGGGCCGTATCGCTGCTCGCCAACTTGTCGAAGAAAATCGTCCAGAGTACAATATCGAGTATATCGAACGCTTGTCTGACAAATTGCTAGATTACGAAAAAGAAACTGGCGCCTTCGAAATTACGGAGTTCTAATATGGCCTATACTCTTAAACCTGAAGAAGTCGGCGTTTTTGCCATCGGTGGTCTAGGAGAAATCGGAAAAAACACATATGGTATCGAATATCAAGATGAAATCATCATCGTTGATGCAGGGATTAAATTCCCAGAGGATGACCTTCTCGGTATCGACTACGTTATCCCTGATTACTCCTACATTGTAGAAAATATCGACCGCGTCAAGGCTCTCTTGATTACACACGGACACGAGGACCACATCGGTGGTATTCCATTCCTGCTCAAGCAAGCAAATGTCCCTATCTATGCTGGACCACTTGCCTTGGCTTTGATCCGTGGGAAACTCGAAGAACACGGCCTCTTGCGCAACGCCAAACTTTACGAAATCAATCACAACACGGAGTTGACCTTTAAAAATCTCAAGGCAACTTTCTTTAGAACGACTCACTCTATTCCAGAGCCTTTGGGAATTGTCATTCATACTCCTCAAGGAAAAATCGTCTGTACGGGTGACTTCAAGTTCGACTTCACTCCAGTTGGTGAACCTGCAGACTTGCACCGCATGGCAGCCCTAGGTGAAGACGGAGTGCTTTGCCTACTCTCTGACTCGACAAATGCTGAAGTGCCAACCTTTACAAACTCTGAAAAAGTCGTTGGTCAGTCGATCATGAAGATTATCCAAGGTATCGAGGGACGTATCATCTTTGCATCCTTTGCCTCAAATATCTTCCGTCTCCAGCAAGCAACTGAAGCTGCTGTTAAGACTGGACGCAAGATTGCGGTCTTTGGTCGCTCTATGGAAAAGGCCATTGTCAACGGAATCGAGCTTGGCTACATCAAAGCTCCTAAGGGAACCTTTATCGAGCCAAATGAAATCAAAGACTATCCTGCAGGCGAGGTTCTCATCCTCTGTACAGGTAGTCAGGGTGAGCCGATGGCAGCCCTCTCTCGTATCGCCAACGGAACCCACCGTCAGGTGCAACTCCAACCAGGTGATACGGTTATCTTCTCATCTAGCCCAATTCCAGGAAACACCACTAGCGTCAACAAGTTGATTAACATCATTTCTGAAGCTGGTGTCGAAGTTATCCATGGTAAAGTGAACAATATCCATACATCTGGACACGGTGGCCAGCAAGAGCAAAAACTCATGCTCCGCTTGATTAAGCCAAAATACTTCATGCCTGTTCACGGTGAATACCGCATGCAGAAAGTTCACGCCGGACTAGCTGTAGATACTGGGGTAGAAAAGGACAATATCTTTATCATGAGCAATGGTGATGTGCTTGCCCTTACTGCAAATTCTGCCCGTATCGCAGGTCATTTCAACGCTCAAGATATCTATGTCGATGGAAATCGTATCGGTGAAATCGGCGCTGCTGTCCTCAAAGATCGTCGTGATTTATCTGAAGACGGTGTCGTTCTAGCTGTCGCAACCGTTGACTTCAAGTCTCAGATGATTCTATCTGGACCAGATATTCTCAGCCGTGGATTTGTCTACATGAGAGAGTCTGGCGACTTGATTCGCCAAAGCCAACGTATCCTTTTCAATGCAATTCGTATCGCATTGAAAAACAAAGATGCCAGCGTCCAATCTGTCAATGGCGCTATCGTAAACGCCATTCGACCATTCCTTTACGAAAATACTGAACGTGAACCAATTATCATCCCGATGATTCTCACACCAGATGAAGAATCATAACCACCCGTCTAACGGGTGGTTTGCACCAGGGCTATAAGCCCAAATTACCAGCCAGCGCCTAAAGACGCTGGCTTTCACGTTGTTCAAG
>QWCB01001313.1_pt1 | contig 24020 bp, 15 predicted proteins | sample 1972511 | NCBI WGS metagenome assembly QWCB01 (sample SAMN09866719, study PRJNA288562) | Human gut metagenome isolate term5_stool, whole genome shotgun sequencing... | isolation source: gut | host: Homo sapiens | place: USA: California | reverse complement strand
GAGTTCCGGGTGAACGCGGCCCAGGACATGGGCGACCGCCGCGGAGAAACCAATGTGGCGCTGCTGGGCAACCCCGGCTTCATGCAGAGCGTGCGTGGGACCAAGGTGGGAACGACGGCTCTGCAAATAGGAGCGGGGCTGAGCGTGCCGGTAGGAACGCAGGGAACGGTCTTCATCAACGGGAACGCGGACTTCCGTGACGGAGCCAACTCCGTGAACGGAAGCGTGGGCTACCGCTATGACTTCTAAGAGAGTTGAGAGTTAAGAGAGGAGAGTGGAGATCATCCGCTCTCCGCACCGCCAGAGCCGTTCCGGCATTGTCCGGAACGGCCCTGCTGTGTAAGGAAACGGCGTCCTCCGGAGTAATAGACCGTGTGGATGGGAAGGACAGAGGAGGAGAAAGAAAATGGTGTCCATCCTGTCCATGAAGTCCATTCTGTCCACAACTCTCCCCGCGCCGCTCTCCGCCCTCCGCACGGAACGTCCCTTCCAATTCTATAAAACCGCGCAGAATGCTCCTGCACCCCCTTGTCCGCTATCTGATGTCAGAAAAAACCGGGCGGCGAGAAATAGGCCTGTTTTTATGCGATTACAGCGGGTTTTTGCGGAGGTAGCCCCCACACGCGCACGCGCGCTTTCTAACATTAGTCTTGCAAAAAATTAAGATAAGCGTAGTATATTTCAGTTATGTCCGAAGATACCAACGAGGTTGTTGAAACCACCGTTTCCACGACGGCGCAGCATGAATACGGTGCCGCGCAGATTGACAAACTGGAGGGCCTGGAGGCCGTGCGGAAGCGCCCCGGCATGTACATCGGGGACCCTGACGAGAGAGGCTTGCACCACTGCGTATTTGAAGTGCTGGACAACTCCATTGACGAGCATCTGGCCGGCTATTGCAGCAAGATTGACATTGTGATCCATGTGGACGGCTCCATTTCCGTGGTGGACAACGGGCGCGGCATTCCGGTGGATATCCACCCGAAGTTCGGCATCCCCGCCGTGGAACTGGTGCTGACCAATCTGCACGCGGGCGGCAAGTTCGGCCAGGGCGCCTACAAGTACTCCGGCGGTTTGCACGGGGTGGGCGCCAAGTGCGTGAATGCCCTGTCCGACTGGTTCAGGGCGGAAGTGCGCCGCGACGGCAAGCGCTACCAGATCAAGTTTGAACGCGGCAAGACGATCGAACCCCTCCGCGCGGTGGGCGCCTGCGCCTGTGAAATCACGGGCACCACGATCACTTTTTTCCCGGACTCCACCATTTTCACGGATACCACGGAGTTCAAATTTGACCGCCTGACGACGCGCCTGCGCGAACTGGCTTTCCTGAACCCCGGCCTGGTCATCGAGCTGATTGACGAGCGGGAGGCCCCGGTGCGCCGGGAAACCTTCTTCTATAAGGAAGGCATTGTGGAATTCGTGCGCCAGCTGGGCCGGAACAAGGAATTGATCAATGAGGAACCCATCTCCATTTCCGGCGTCCGGAAGGTGGAAGTGGAGTACGACGGCAAGAAGATGGAGGATGACGTCCTGGTGGACGTGGTGTTCCAGTACAACAATACGTATGAAACGAACATCCTCTGCTTTGCCAACTCCATTTACAACGGGGACGGCGGAACGCACCTTTCCGGTTTCCGCGGCGCCCTGACGCGCGTGATCAACGGCTACGCGAAGGCGAACGGCCTGCTGAAGGAGAAGGACCCCTCCCTGAGCGGGGAGGACGTGCGCGAAGGCCTGGTGGCGGTCATCTCCGTCAAGATGCCCAACCCGCGCTTCTCCTCCCAGACGAAGGACAAGCTGGTGAACACGGAGATTGAAGGCGTGGTGGGTAACGTCGTGTACGAGGAAATCAAGACGTACTTTGAAGAAAACCCGGCGATGGCCAAGAAGATCATCGAAAAGAGCATCACGGCCGCCCGGGCCCGTGAAGCCGCCCGCAAGGCACGCGAAACGGTCCGCAAGAGCGCCCTCTCCATCGGCGGCCTTCCCGGCAAGCTGGCGGACTGCTCCGACCGGGACCCCGCCAATTGCGAACTGTTCATTGTGGAAGGTGACTCCGCCGGCGGCTCCGCCAAGATGGGGCGCGACCGCCGCACGCAGGCCATCCTGCCCCTGCGCGGGAAGGTGCTGAACGTGGAAAAGGCCCGCCTGGACAAAGCGCTGGGGAGCAAGGAAATTCAGAACATGATCACGGCCATCGGCGCCGGGATCGGGGAAGGGGACGATGAGGCCTCCTTCAAGCTGGACCGCGTGCGCTACCACAAGATCATCATCATGACTGACGCCGACGTGGACGGCGCCCATATCCGCACCCTGCTTCTCACCTTCTTCTGCCGCCACATGCCGCAGCTTGTCCGCGCCGGGTACCTGTACATCGCGCAGGCGCCTCTGTACCGCATCATCCGCAGGAAAAAGGAGGAATACGTGCAGGATGACGTCGCCCTGAACCGCAAATTGATTGAACTGGCCGTCAATGACGTGACCCTCCGTTTCGCGGACGGTTCCCGTTCCTTCTCATCTGACGAGTTTTCCGCCATTCTGGAAACGCTGGTCAACCTCCAGCGCTACACGGAATCCATGCAGGCGCAGGGCGGCTCCCTGGAAGACCTGCTCAGCCACCGGGAGGCAAACGGGGAATTCCCGGAATTCCTGGTGAAGGTGCGCAGCGGCAATGAAGAGGAAGTCCTCTTCTTCCATGACATGGAAGCTCTCACTGCCTTTTCCGAGGAAAACAGGGACCTCTTCATCTTCGGCATGCCCACGGAAGAGGAACTGCTGGAAAATCCGCTCCCGGACCGGGAGGGCCCCAGCCGCCGTTCCATCACCCATGAACTGCATGAGGCCAAGGCCATCACGCGGGCCCTCGTACGGCTTGCGGAGCTGGGCATTCCGGGGAACATGATCGTATCCATGGATACGCCCCTGTTTGAACTGGTGGAAGGTGAGGGAGAAAAGGAAAAGGTAACGCCCCTGTTCTCCGTGATGGACATTCTGGAATCCGTCATCTCCATCGGCAAGCGCGGCGTGGAAATCACGCGATTCAAGGGCTTGGGTGAAATGGACGCCAAGGACCTGTTCAAGACGACGATGGACCCGGAACGGCGGGAGTTGCTCCGCGTCATCCTGAATGACGACAACGCCGTCAGGGCTGATGAAATGTTCACCATCCTGATGGGGGACGTGGTGGAGCCCCGCAAGAACTACATCGTGGACCACGCGCTCAACGTCCGCAACCTTGACGTTTAATTCCTACACTTTCTCCCAGAACCATGGAAAACAATAGAATCAAACCGGTGGACGTAGCCAGCGAGCTCTCCACTTCTTTCCTGGACTACTCCATGTCCGTCATCATCTCCCGCGCCCTGCCGGACGTGAGAGACGGCCTCAAGCCCTCCCAGAGGCGTATCCTGTACGCCATGAAGGAACTGAACCTGTCCCCCGGCGGGAAGACCCGCAAATGCTCCAAAATCGTGGGTGACACCATGGGTAACTACCACCCGCACGGGGACGCCGCCATTTACGGCACCCTGGTGAACATGGCCCAGGACTGGTCCATGCGGGACATCCTCGTCATCGGGCAGGGCAACTTCGGCACGCCGGACGGGGACCCCCCCGCTGCCGCCCGATACACGGAAGCCAAGCTCTCCGGCATGGGCGTGGCCCTGATGGCGGACCTGGACAAGGACACCGTGGACTTTGTTCCCACGTACGACAACGAGCACACGGAACCCACCGTGTTTCCCTCCGCCTTCCCGAACCTGTTGGTCAACGGCGGCACGGGCATTGCCGTGGGGATGGCAACCAACATGCCCCCGCACAACCTGGGGGAAGTGGTGGACGGCATCTGCGCCGTGATTGACAACCCGCTCATGACGGTGGATGAACTGCGCCAGTACATCAAGGGACCGGACTTCCCCACCGGGGGCGACGTGCTGGGCTTTTCCGGCATTGACAACTACTTCCGCACCGGGCGCGGCTCCGTGCGCATCCGCGGGAAGATAGACATGGAAATGACGGACTCCGGCAAGGACCTCCTCATCATCCGTGAAGTGCCGTACGGCGTGAACCGCGCCGCCCTCCAGGAACGCATCGCGGAACTGTACAAGGACAAGATCCTGACGGACATTTCCGGCATCCGCGACCTTTCCGACGAGAAAACCTGCATTGAAATCGAGCTCAAGCGGGACGCCCGCCCGCAGGTGGTCATGAACCAGCTTTACAAGCTCACCTCCATGGAAACCTCCTTTGCGGTGAACATGCTGGCGATTCACGACAACCGCCCCAAGACGCTCGCGATGCTGGACGCCATCAACTTCTACATCGAGCACCGCCGGGAGGTGGTCGTGCGCCGCACGCGCTACCTGCTGGGGGATGCGGAAAAGGACGCCGAACGCCTGGAAGCCTTCCTGCTGGCCCTTCACCACATGGATGACTTCATCACCATCATCCGCGACTCCAAGAACAGGGAGGAAGCCCGCGAACGCCTCCAGAACTACACCTTCTCCACGCAGACGGCGGAAAGCCTGGGCATCCTGATCCGTTCCCAGGCCTCCGTGCAGGGGGACCGCTACATCTTTACGGAACGCCAGGTAAACTCCATCCTGGACCTGCGCCTGTACCAGCTCACCGCTCTGGAAAACGACAAGATTTCCGGGGAATACGCGGAACTGCTGGTCCGGATCAAGGACTATCTGGACATCCTGGCGAACGAATCCCGCGTGCTGGGAATCGTGAAGGATGAACTCATGGCCATCAAGGACAAGTACGCCACGCCGCGCGTCACGCGCATCATTCCCTTCTCCGGGGACATGGCCATTGAAGACCTGATCCCGAACGACACGATGATCGTCACCATCACGCACAGCGGCTACATCAAGCGCACCAACTCCGCGGAATACCGCGTGCAGGCCCGTGGGGGCAAGGGCGTGAAGGCCGCCACCACCAAGGGGGCCAGAAAGGATGCGGAGGCGGACTTCATCGAGCACCTCTTCGCCGCCCAAAACCATGACTACCTGATGTTCTTCACGAACACCGGGCGCGTGTACGTGGACCGCGTGTATGAAATTGACGAAGCCGCACGCAGTGCGCAGGGCCGCAACATCAAGAACCTGCTGGACCTCCAGCCGGAGGAAGCCATCGCCGCCATCCTGCGCCTGGAACGCCGGGTGGATGAAAAAGGCAATGACATCACCTTTGCGGAAGGCAGCGGCAACGTGGTCTTCGCGACGAAGGACGGCACGGTGAAGAAAACCAGCCTGAACGACTTTGTCAACTACCGCAAGGCCGGCATCATCGCCATCAACCTGGAGGAAGGCAACACCCTGGTAAACGCTGAACTCACCACCGGGGAAAATGAAATCGTGCTCGTCACGCATGACGGCATGAGCATCCGCTTCCCGGAGGAAGCCCTCCGCACCCAGGGCCGCAACACCATCGGCGTGCGCGGCATCCGTCCGCGCGAGGGAGACTACGTGGTGGCCCTTGCCATTGTGGACCCGCAGAAAACCCTGCTGGTGGCCTCTGAAAACGGCCTTGGCAAGCGCACCTCCTTTGACGAATACCGCACGCAGGGCCGCGGCGGCACCGGCATCAAGACCATGAACTGCACGGACAAGACCGGGAAGGTGGTATCCGCCACGGTCGTTTCCGAGGAGGATGAACTGATGCTCATGACCACGGCGGGGCAGTCCGTCCGCATCAAGGTAGCCACCGTGCGCGAAACGGGCCGCGCCACCCAGGGCGTGAAGCTCATGACGCTGAACGACGGCGAAGCCATCCAGGACATCTCCATCGTCATTCCGGATGATGAAGACGAGGAAGGTGCGGAGGGAGCGGAAGACGCGGAGGCCGGGGAAGATTCCGGTGAAGCGGAAGCCCCTGCGGAAGAATAAAAACTCAAGGAACCCCGCTCCGGAATCATGCCGGAGCGGGGTTCTTCATCCGCCTTTTTTATGGAAGAAACCCTTTCCCTGCAAAAGTGCGCCGAACGCCTGGAACGGCGCGGATTCAGAAGCTTTGTAGTTCCGGGCCTGAAGGAAGCCGCAGGCGTGATGCGCGGCCTGGTACGGGAGCTTCACCCGGCGTCCGCCTCCTACGGGGACTCCATGACCTTGAAGGCCACGGGGATTCTTGACGACCTGCGGGCCAATCCGGACATTCAGTTTTATGACGGCTTTCTTCCGGACATGGACCGGGAGGAAAAATGGGAAATCCGCCGCCGCGGCATGACGGCGGACCTCTTCCTGACCGGCGTCAACGCCGTCAGCATGAAGGGAACCCTGCACTGGGTGGACATGGTGGGCAACCGCGTGGCACCCGTAGCGTTCGGCCCCCGGCACGTCATTCTGCTGGCCGGGGCCAACAAGCTGGTGGGAACGCCGGAGGAGGCGCGGGAACGCATCCGCCGCATCGCCCCGCTGAATGCCAAACGCCATGAAGACTTCAAGACGCCCTGCATGTACACGGGAGTCTGTGCGGACTGCAACTCTCCGGACCGCCTGTGCAACATCCACATGTCCATCGTCAAATGCTTCCCCAAGGGAAGGATCACCGTCATCCTGACGGAGGAATCCGGAGGACTCTGAGCCGTTCTGCCATGCCCGTTCAATCCCGGATAGAAATCATGGCCCCGGCGGGGTCGTTTGAATCCCTGGCCGCTGCGTTGCAGGGCGGGGCGGACTCCGTCTACTTCGGCGTGGGGAAGCTGAACATGCGTTCCCGGGCCACGGCCAACTTTTCAGAGGAAGACCTGCCGGAAATCGTGGCCCGCTGCCATGAGGCGGGGGCTAAGGCCTACCTGACGCTGAACATCATCGTGTATGATGAAGAGCTGGAGGCGGTGCAGGCCCTGTGCGCCGCCGCCCGGAAGGCCGGAGTGGACGCCGTCATCGCCTCCGACCTGGCGGTAATCGCCCATGCCCGCTCCATCGGGCTGGAAGTCCACATGTCCGTGCAGGCCAACGTCTGCAACATGGCCTCCGTCAGGTTCTACGCGCAGTACGCGGATGTGGTGGTGCTGGCACGGGAACTCACCCTGGCGCAAATCCGGCACATCATTGAATCCATCCGGAAGGAGGACGTGAGGGGCCCCTCCGGGGAACTGCTCCGGGTGGAAATCTTTGCCCACGGGGCGCTGTGCGTGGCCGTGTCCGGCAAATGCCACATGAGCCTGGCGGCTTACAACTCTTCCGCCAACCGGGGCGCCTGCTTCCAGAACTGCCGCCGCGCCTACCGCGTGACGGATGAGGAAACGGGCAATGAACTGGTGATAGACAACAAATACGTGATGTCCCCCCGGGACCTGTGCACCGTTCCGGTGCTGGACCAGCTTCTGGACGCGGGCGTCTCCGTGCTGAAGCTGGAGGGGCGCGGCCGCTCCTCGGATTACGTCAGAACGGTCACCTCCGTGTACCGTGAAGCCGCCCAGGCATGCCTGGACGGCACCTTTTCCGCGGACAGGACGGAAGCGTGGATGGAACGGCTGGAATCCGTCTTCAACCGCGGATTCTGGCAGGGCGGGTATTACCTGGGCGTGAAATGGGGGGAATGGAGCGGTTCCGCCAACAGCCGCGCCGCCCTGCTGAAAATCCACATTGCCAAGGTGGAAAACTTTTATAAGAAGAACGGGGTGGCGGCCCTTTATCTGGAAGCCGGCGGCTTGTCCGCGGGGCAGACCATCCTCATTGCAGGCCCCACCACGGGAGCCGTCCGCGTGGAAGTGGAATCCATGCGGCGGGAGACGCCGGCGGGAATGGAACCCGTGGACGCCGCTCAAAAAGGGGAAACCGTCTATCTGGCGGTTCCGGAACAGGTGCGCCGCCGGGACAAGGTGTACCTGCTGCGCCCCCGCACGCTGGAAGATTCCTGAACTTCCTATTCCGCAGGAATGTAACAACAAGGCCGCCGGAAGAAAGGCAAACGGCTGTTCCCTCTTTCTCCGGCGCTTGTTTTTCCCGGATGCCGGGGATGAACGGAGAAATGCCGCTGCTCATTCTCCCGTTCCCTGTCCGGGAAGACGTTAATTCCCGTCGTCAGGCAGTTGGAGCAATGGGGGAGTGAGTCCGGGCCTGCCATGAAAAAAATCCTGGGCATGGAGGACGGCAGGATTCCCCATGCCGCTTTCTGCCTGAGCCGTTTTTCCACAACCTCCTTCCCTTAAAATCAGATATTGAATTCCGGAATTGAGAGCCCGGAGGGATTAAATGATGGATTCACCCTCTGCTGATTAGGCAGAAAATTAATCGGTACGGAAATTCCCGTTGAATGAAAAAGAATTTCTCCTGCGTACTAGTGTAAAACTGTACGCCATGTTTGACTCATGTTCCATCCTGCGCCTTCTCTCCTGCGGCTGTGCCGTACTGGGAGCCGGAATACTCCACGCTTCCGGACTGCAGCCCTGGCTGCGGGAATTGTCCGGAATCCCGCTCGCGGCCTCCGCAGAGGGAAGAAACCAATGGATGCAGCAGGTGTGGGCGCGGACGGCGGAACATGTATCTTCCCTTTCCGATCCGTCTGCCGCGGATGACTGCGGGGATGCGATGGCGCTGCTGGCTCCCGTGTTCCAGGCATGGCCGGACGGGCAGAAAGCCGGGGCCGCACTGGCGGAAATCCTTTCCGTTCCGGCGGAGCGGGTGGGAGCCGTTTCTTCCTGGGACGGCCTGATGAAGCATCAGGAAGCCATCCTGGAAAGAGTCCGTTTTCTCAGGCTGAAGAAACTGGCGGCTTATTATGATGCGGCCGCCATCCGCCGCGCGGTGAAACGCAACCGGGAAAAATACGGGGAACGGTACCCTGATGCTGAGATTTTCCTGTCCCGGCTGGATGAATGGGAGAAGAAGCTGGGGCCGCTGGACCGGTGGGTGGACCGGGCAGGGCCGGAGCAGGCGGACCAATTGCGTGAACTGGTGGAATTGCGGAAAAAGGCCCTTATTGAATCCCTGCCGGAACAGGACTCCCTGCGGGAATGGGTGAGCGTGCGGCGTTTCAACCCGTCCGGAAAAAGCTCCTTCAATCATGACCGCCCGGCCAACTGGCAGGGAATCTCCAGCATGCCGGGTCCGGGCCGCACATACCGCAGCGGCATCGTGAAATTTGACGGCATCTCCTCTTCCTCCCCCGCGGCGCAGCTGCTGGGGGACGACCGCTGGATGGGGCATCTGGAAGTGGACTTTTCCGGGGAAAGGCTCATGTTCACCGGAAACCGCTTCGGCAAGAAGGAAAACAGGCCCTGGGACGTCTTTGAACTGGACCTGAAAACCGGGAAAACGGAAGCCCTCACCGCCCACATGCCGGCGGATACGGACAGCTACAACTCCTGCTACCTGCCGGACGGCCGCGTCATCTTCGTCAACACCTCCGGCATGCAGGGCGTGCCCTGCGTAACCGGGGTGGACTACGTGGGGAACATCCACCTTTACGACCGGGAGAGGAAGACGACCCGGCGGCTCACCTTTGACCAGGATAACAACTGGTTCCCCACCATGCTGCCGGACGGCCGCGTGATGTTCCTGCGCTGGGAATACACGGAGAGCGCCCACTACTTCAGCCGCGTGCTGATGCACATGAATCCGGACGGCAGCGACCAGAAGGAATACTACGGCTCCAACTCCTACTGGCCCAACAGCCTGTTCAACGCCCGCCCGCTTCCCGGCAGGCCGGGCATGTTCGCGGGCATTGTGAGCGGGCACCATGGTGTCAAGCGGCTTGGGGAACTGGTCATCTTTGACGTGAACCGGGGCCGTACCGCCACGGAGGGCGCCGTGCAGAAAATCCCGGGCTACGGAAAACCCGTGGAAAACGTCACCAGGGACCAGTTGGTGGAGGGGTTGAAAACTCCCTATTTTGCGGAACCGTATCCGCTGAATGAGGAGACCTTCCTGGCCGTCTCCTCCCCTTCCGGCAACCAGGGCGTGACCAATGTGGTCTGGTGCGACGTGTACGACAACATCGTTCCTCTCACGGCTTCCTCCTATTTCATTTATGCGGACCCCGCGCCGCTGCGCCCGCGCAAAAAGCCGCCCGTGCTCCATGACCGCGTGAAGCCGGAGAGCAAGACGGCCACGGTCTATATCTCCGACGTGTACCGGGGCCGCGCCATGGCCGGAGTGCCGAAGGGGGTGGCAAAATCCCTGCGCGTCTTCATGTCCGAGTACAGCCCCCGCAACACCGGAAGCCACTATGCCATGGGCATGGAAAGCAACTGGGACTTGAAGGTGCTGTACGGCACCGTTCCCGTGAATCCTGACGGCTCCGCCATCTTTACGGCTCCGGCCAACCAGCCACTGACCCTCCAGGTACTGGACGGGGAAGGGCGCGCCCTGGCGCTGATGCGGAGCTGGTTTTCCGCCATGCCGGGGGAAACGTTAAGCTGCATCGGCTGCCATGAACGGCAGAACTACGCTCCGCCCGCCAAGGCGGTCATGGCCTCCCGGCAGAAGCCTGCCGCCATCACCCCGTGGTACGGTCCGGCGCGCACCTTCTCCTTCATGAATGAAGTGCAGCCCGTGCTGGACCGCCACTGCGTCCGCTGCCACACCGCGGAAGACAAGGCCCGCGCGGGAGTCCCGGACTTCATGACATTGGAGGCCGTCAAGGGTGCGCCCGCTCCCGGGTCCGTCGCGTACTGGAACCTGCACCCCTACGTGCGCCGCAACGGGCCGGAAGGGAACTACCTGGGGCTGGCCCCCACGGAGTTCTTCGCGGATACGTCGGAACTTTACCAGCTCCTTAAAAAGGGGCACCACGGCGTGGAGATGCCGCAGGAGGACTGGAACCGCCTGGTCACGTGGATGGACATGAACGCCCCCTACCTGGGCGAATGGCCGGGAGAGCGCAATGAAGGATTGCTGAAACGCCGCTATGACCTGCACAGGCAATTCTCCGGAGCGGAACGGAATTACGTGACGATGAAGGACTCCCTGTTCCGGAGAAACGCCAGCGGCGTCATCGTTGACGGCGGCAAGTCTGTCCCCAGCGTCAGGGAAAAAAGCGTGCCCGTCCCGGAACCGCGGAATGAAACGCTGTCCGTGGATTTGGGGGGTGGCGTAAGCATGACGTTCCGCCGCATTCCCGCGGGAAAATTCAGGATGGGAAGTGAACGGGAAACCCCGGCGGAAAAACCCGCCTCCCCGGTGGAGATTGAACAACCGTTCTGGATGGGAGAGGCGGAAGTGACGCTGGAGCAATACCGCCGCTTTGACCCGGAATACCTCAACGGATGGTACGACATGCACTACAAGGACCAGGTGAGGCCCGGCTACGACATGGACGCCGATCCGCGTTTTCCGGTCATCCGGGTGCCGTGGACCAGGGCCATGGAATTCTGCCGCTGGCTTTCCGGGAAAACGGGGAAAAAGGTAACGCTGCCCACGGAAGCGCAGTGGGAATACGCGGCGAGGGGCGGCGCGGATACGGACTTCTTCTTCGGGGAACGGGATGCGGACTTCTCCGCATACGCCAACCTGGGGGATGTGACGCTGAAGGAGCTTGCCGTCTCCGGCGTGGACCCCAAGCCGATTAAAAATCCCAACCGTTTCTGGGACTTCGTGCCGCGGGATGAAAAATATAATGACGGGAAGCTTCATCTGGCCCCCGTCAAGAGCTACAAGCCGAATGCCTACGGACTGTACGACATGATCGGAAACGCCGCGGAATGGACCCGTTCCGAATACAGGCCCTACCCGTGGAAGGAAGGGGACGGGCGCAATGAAAGCCTGGACTCCCGCGTTCCCCGTGCCGTGCGCGGCGGTTCCTGGTATGACCGCCCCCGGCGGGCCACGTCCTCCTGGCGCTGGGGGTATCCCGGCTGGCGGCCCGTGTACAACGTGGGGTTCCGCGTGATGATAGAAGACTGAATCTGAAATGGCCATGAAATTGACAAAAACGCTCTGCGCCTCCGCGGCTGCCCTCTTCTGCCTGCTGTCCTTCGTCTCGTGCAGGCAGGATGCGGCGCATGCCTCCGGTCCCGCAGCTCCGGTGGATGTAAAGGTTTTCAATCGCCTGGTAGCCGTGCTGGGGCATGAAAACCGTACCCTGGAACTGGTGGACCCAGCTTCCGGGGAAAAGGTGAAAAGCATCCGTCTGGGCCAGCCGCCCAACGGCATGGCGCTTGACGGTTCCACCGCCTATGTGGCGGAAGGCGGACCGCGCGGCGTGGTGGAGGTGGTGGACCTGGAAAGCGGGGCGCTGAAAGGTTCCTTTCCGGCGGGGCATACGCCCATGGCTCCCGTGCTGCGCGGAGGTAAGTTGTATGTGGCGTGCCGGTTTGATTCCCGTGTGCTGGAAATGGACGCCGCTACCGGGAACGTGCTGAATTCCTGGAATGTTCCCCGTGAACCGGTGGCGCTGGCCGTCTCCCCGGACGGCAGGAAAATATGGGCCGCCGGCCATTTGCCCGCCGGGAAGGCGGACGGGGATTTCACGGCGGCTGCGCTGACCCTGGTGGAAGACGGGAAGGCGGCTCATTTCCCGCTCTCCAACGGGACGCAGGGCGTGCGCGGCATGGCGATGAGCCCGGATGGCCGTTATCTGGCCGTGGCGCACGTGCTGAGCCGCTACCAGGTGCCCACCACGCAGCTGGACCGCGGCTGGATGAACACGAACGCCGTGACGGTTATTGATACGGAACAGCCGGACAAGCCGCACCCCGTCCTGCTGGACGACCCGGATGCGGGGGCGGCCAATCCCTGGGGCGTCGCCTTTTCCGGGGATGGCGGAAAGCTGTTTGTGACGCACGCGGGAACGCATGAGTTATCCGTGATTGATTTTCCCGGCCTGCTGGACCGCATGAAGCGGGAAGACCGGGAAAACGAACCCGTTTCCGAAAGGCTGGGCTTCCTGCACGGCCTCCGCACCCGCATTCCTCTGTCCCTGAACGGTCCGCGCTCCCTGGCGTGCGACGGGAAAAACGTTTATGTGGCCGGATACTTCTCGGACACGCTGGCGCAAGTCCCCCTCAAGGGGGAAGCGCAACCCCGGAAAATCGCCCTGAATGAAGGATTCCAGCCCTCACGGGAAAAGCTGGGGGAACAGTACTTCAACGACGCCTCCCATTGCTTCCAGGGTTGGCAGAGCTGCGCCACCTGCCACCCGGACAGCCGGGTGGACGGCCTGAACTGGGACCTGCTGAATGACGGCATGGGCAACCCGAAAAACACGCGCACCATGTTCCTCTCCCACCGGACGAGCCCGGTGATGACGCTGGGCGTCCGCGCCTCCGCGGAGGTGGCCGTGACGGCGGGCTTCGTTCACATCCAGTTTCTGGAACCTTCCGGGGAACTGGCGGAATGCGTGAATGAATACCTGAAAAACATGAAGGAAGTTCCCAGCCCGTTCCTGATGGCCGGTTCTCCCTCCAAAGAGCAGACGAAACAGGCCTCCTGCGCGCAGTGCCATGCTCCCGGAGTGGAGCGGGGCTCCTTGTCCGAATCCGCGCGGAGGGGGAAGGAAGTCTTTAAAACGGCCGGGTGCGTGCAGTGCCACCCGCACCCGTACTTCACTACCAAGGAACTGGTGGCTGCGGGGACGGCCACGGGGCTGGATGAGGGGAAAAGCATTCTGGTGCCCTCCCTGGTGGAAGTGTGGCGGACCGCCCCCTACCTGCACGACGGCCGGGCGAAGACGATCCGGGAAGCCATTACGACGCACAATCCGGGGGACATCCGCGGGAAGACAAGTTCTTTAAATGACCGTGAGCTGGAGGACCTGGTCAATTACGTGCAGTCCCTGTAAAGGAGGACACCATGGCGGCTAATTTACCTGAAAAACTGGAATGGCGCGGAAAGGGCGGCGCGGAAGAACATTTCTTCTGCATGACGGCGGAACCGGGCGCGAACTTTGAGGCGGAACTGCGTTCCCTGATGGGCAGGTACCGCGAACTGGGCGGCGGAGGGGAAGATGAATTCCTGCTGCGCTTCCACGTCAGCGATCCGATGCGCCAATCGGAAACGCTGCGCCGGATGGCGGGGGAGCGGAACTCCTATGTCTCCGTGGTGGGGCAGCCTCCCGCGAACGGGGCCCGCGTGGCCCTGGAAGCATGGCACATCGGCGGAATGCTGGAAAAAAGGCGGAAAGAGGACCAGGGGGGAACGGTGGTGACGGCCCGGCGTCCGCATTACCGGCTGTTCCTGGCGGGCAGGAAGGAAAGCTCCGCTCCGGACAGCTACGGCCAGATGCGGGAGGAATTCCGCTGGCTGGACCGCGCGGCTGCCGCGCACGGAGGAACCGTGCCGGAGCTGGTTCACCGCACGTGGATTTACTGCCGGGACATTGACAACAACTACCGCGGACTGGTGGAAGGACGCAATGAACGCTTTGACCGTTACGGGCTGACGCCGGAAACCCACTTCATCGCCAGCACCGGGATTGAAGGCTGTACGGAAACGCCGGGGCGGCTGCTGCACATGGACAGCCTGGGAATCGTCGGGCTGAAGCCGGGGCAGGTCCGTTACATGGAGGCTCCGGATTACCTGTCCCCCACGCATCTGTACCGGGTGGCCTTTGAACGCGGCGCCCGCATCGTGTACGGGGACCGCTCCCACTACTTCCTTTCCGGCACGGCCAGCATTGACGCGGAGGGGAACATCGTTCACCCGGGGGATGTAGCGCGGCAGACGGCCCGCACCCTGGAAAACATGAACGCCCTGATGGAAAGGAACGGCGGAAGCCTGTCCGACCTCAAACAGGCCGTGGTGTACCTGCGCGACTGGGCGGACCGGGAAACGGTCAGCCGCCGCCTGATGGAATCCCCGCTGGCCGCCGTCCCCCATCTGCTGTTGAAAGCCCCCGTCTGCCGTCCCGGCTGGCTGGTGGAAATAGACGGAATCGCCGTCAATGGCGCCGGAGACGGTGCATTTGCTCCCCTGTAAAGGAACCGTTCCCGGAACAGCCGGGAGCAGCTGATTTCACTTGTTATCCCATGCACGGAAATGGTACCGTACCCCCGCATGACCTATCGCCTTAATACGGATCGCCTGGTGTTCTTTTCCGTGCTGTTGTGGGCGCTGCTGCCGCCGGGCGTTTTTGCCTGGGAAGGTAATCCCCCCAGTCCGGATAATGTGCGGTGGCTGGAACAATTCTGTTCCAGTTATATTCAGTTCCTCACCATGGGCGGGGTGCTGTGCGTGGTCATCGGCTTTGTATGCGCGGCCTTCATCTGGCTGGTGAACCGCCAGGACTGGGCGCGGAGCCTTAAAATCGGAATCCTGTTTATCGTTTCCGCCCTGTGCCTGGTTTTGTACGGCGGCTCCCTGTCCTTTGCCGTGTTCTACCTCCCCCTGGCCCTGATCAACCCCGCCGTGTACTGCTTCAGCGTGAGCAAGGCGGAATAATCGGCGGAAAATACGCGGTTTATTTCTCTTTTCCGTGGCGGATGTCCGTGGCTTCCTTCAGGAAGACGACGGTGGCGGCGATGGTTTTGGCAATGTCTCCGATGCGCTCCAGGGAGCGGATGATGAAGAGCAGGTTGACGTTGAGGGAGGGCGTGTTTTCCCTTTCCGGGGATACCAGCAGGGCCAGCGCCTTGCGGTGGGCCTTGTCCAGCTTTTTGTCCCGCAGGCGTATTTCCCGTGCGGCGTCCGCGTCCTGCGTTTCCAGGCACCGTGCGGCGTCCCGGAATTCGGAGACGGCCATGTCCAGCAGGGGGAGCACTATATCCGTGCATAGGGACTCCCGGCGCCTGATGGACGCCTTGGCGTGCCTGGCGATGCCCGTGACTTCCTCCATGCATTCCTGGAGCTTGTCCCCGCAGCGGGAAAAGGTGAGCACAAGCCGCAGGTCGGACCCCAGGGGATGGAACTGGGTGAGCACGGCGGCGCAGAGGGAGAGAACCTGGCGGGTTTCTTCGCTGAGCGGTTCCCCGTCCGCAATGATGCCGTTGGCCCCGTCGCTGTCCGGGCCGGAGATGACCCGTTCCAGGACGTCCATGTGTTTCAGCAGGCTGCCGCAGACGGCGTTGACGCGGGTGCGGATGGCGTTCAGGGCCGCGTCATAGTGGGGGAGGATGTGGTTGCCGGGAGGTGTCATGAGGTGAATGGCTTGGAAGTTGGGCTTTTTAGCTGAAACGGCCCGTGATGTAGGCTTCCGTTTCTTTTTCCGCGGGGTTGGTGAAGATTTGGGACGTTTCCCCGTATTCCACCAGGCGGCCCATGTACATGAAGGCGGTGCGGTCCGCAATGCGCGTGGCCTGCTGCATGTTGTGGGTGACGATGACGATGGTGAGGTCTTTTTTCAGGTCTTCCATCAGGTCTTCTATTTTCAGCGTGGCGATGGGGTCCAGGGCGGCGCAGGGCTCGTCCATCAGCAGGATCTGGGGGCGGTTGGCGATGGCGCGGGCGATGCACAGCCGCTGCTGCTGGCCTCCGGAAAGGCCGTAGGCGCTTTCGTGCAGCTTGTCCTTCACTTCGTCCCACAGGGCGGCGCCTTTCAGGCTGCGTTCCACGGTTTCATCCAGTTCCGCGCGCCTGCTGCGTCCCGCCACGCGGAGGGGAAAGACGATGTTTTCATAAATGCTCTTCGGGAAAGGGTTGTATTTCTGGAAGACCATGCCCACGCGCTTGCGCAGGGAGATGACTTCCACGCGCGGATCGTACAGGCTGGTGCCGTCAATGCGGATGTCCCCCTGGTGGCGGACGTCCGGAACCAGGTCGTTCATGCGGTTGATGTTGCGGAGCAGGGTGGATTTTCCGCAGCCGGAGGGCCCGATGAGGGCCGTCACGCGGTTGGTTTCAAAGGTCATGCCGATGTTGAAGAGAACCTGTTTGCTTCCGTAAAAGAAGGAGAAATCTTCCACTTCAATGATGGGATCGTCGTCTGGGGCGGCTGGTTCAGTCATGGGATGGTGAAGGAGAACGGGGTTAGAAGCTGGAGGCCGCGTATTTTTTGCGCAGGCGGTTGCGGATGAGGATGGCCGTGAGGTTCATGACCACCACCAGCAGGATGAGCAGCAGAGTGGTGGCGAAGACCATGGGCTGGGCGGCGTCCGAATCCGGAGACTGGAACCCCACGTCATAGATGTGGAAGCCCAAGTGCATGAATTTGCGCTCCAGGTGGATGAAGGGGCCTTCCCCGTCAATGGGCAGGGAAGGGGCCAGCTTCACCACGCCCGTGACCATGAGTGGGGCCACTTCCCCCGCGCCGCGGGCCATGGCCAGAATGAGGCCGGTCATGACGCCCGGCAGGGCGCTGGGAAGGATGATGCGCTTGATCATCTGCCATTTGGAGGCTCCGCAGGCCAGGGCCGCCTCCCGCAGCCCGCGGGGGACGGCGGAGAGGGCTTCCTCCGTGGAGACGATGACGACGGGCAGCGTCATCAGGGCCAGCGTGAGGGAGGCCCACAGGATGCCGGAGGTGCCGAAGGTGGGCGTGTTGTCCACGGCCAGCTTTTTCCAGTAGAAGAGTTCGTCAATCGTTCCGCCCAGGTAGTAGACGAAGAAGCCGAGGCCGAAGACGCCGAAGACGATGGAAGGCACGCCCGCCAGGTTGTTCACGCAGATGCGCACGGCCTGCACCAGGGCTCCCTGCCGGGCGTATTCCCGCAGGTAGATGGCGCCGATGACCCCCACGGGCGTGACCAGCGCGCTCATGAGCAGGGTCATGATGAAGGTGCCGAAGATGGCGGGGAAGATGCCGCCTTCCGTGTTGGCCTCCCGCGGGTCATCCATGATGAAGTGGTACAGGTTGTGGAGGAAGACGCCGCATTTGCCGAAGAAGCCCAGGTCGTTCGGCTGGTAGCCGTAAACGATTTTGTCCATGCCGGTTTCCTTCCTCTCCCCGTCTCCCAGGGCGTACACGAGCGTGTCCCGGCCCTGCTGTTCCCTCAGCCTGCCCGCCTCTGCGGTGTACCGGGCATATTCCGCGTTGAGCTGCTCCACCCTGGCGCGGAGCCGGTCCAGTTCCCCCGCCGGGTCATCCATGCCCGTGAGGATGGGGTTTTCCCTGGGCGTGGCCGTGCGCCGTCCGTTTTCCTCCCGGATGTCATAGGAGCGTTCAATGGCCTTGATGTCCAGCTTGGCGTCCGCCAGCCGTGTGTTGACGGCGCCGATGTCTTTGGCGTCAATAGCCTTGATGTCGTCCCGCAACTCCGCTTCCCGGTCCAGCGCGCGGCGGAAGGCCGTCATGAATTCCGGGGAGGAGGCCGGGACGGTTTCTCCGGAGGCCAGCTTGAGCTCCAGCGGTTTGACCAGGGCTTTTCCTCCCTCCATGCGTTCCAGGCACAGGAGCCCTTTTGGGGTGGAGGAGGCGGTGACGTTGTGCGCGTCCACGTAGCGGTAGGATTGCCCGTAGGCTTCCTTGCTTCCGGTGAAGAGCTGGTATTCCCGCACGTCCTTCGCCATGGAGCCGGGGAGGGCGGGGTCCGCGGGCATGTGGCGCGTCTGGTCCTTCGTGATGCCGGCGTACAGGACAAGGGGTTTTTCCCCCTGTGAAGCGGGGGCGATCGTCAGTTCATGGACGGTTTTGGGCCAGAAAGCCTCCAGGCCGTTGAAGACGATGATGCCCAGCAGGCCGAAGATCATGATGAGGCCCAGGGAGAGCCCGATGGAGGTGAGCCAGATGTTGACTTCCCCCAGGGGGCGTTTGGGAGCGGGCGGAAGGCTGAAGTCCTGTTTCATGGAAGATGGATTGGAAGAGGGAGGGGAAGTCTCAAACGACGTTGAAGCGTTTGCGGAGCCGCTGGCGCACGATTTCCGCCAGAGTGTTCAGGATGAACGTCATGGAGAAGAGAATGAGGCCGCCCAGGAAGAGGACGCGGTAGTGGGTGGAGTCCTGCGCCGCCTCCGGCAGTTCCGTGGCGATGTTGGCGGAGAGGGTGCGCATGCCGTTGAAGATGTTCCAGTCCATGATAGGGGTGTTCCCCGTGGCCATCAGCACGATCATGGTTTCCCCCACGGCTCTGCCCAGACCTATCATCAGGGCGGAGAAGATGCCCGCGGAAGCCACCGGAAGGACCACGGTGCGGACCATCTGCCAGCGGCTGGCCCCCAGCGCCTCCGAGGCGGCGATAAGGGAAGGGGGGACGTTGCTCAGGGCATCCTCGGAAATGGTGAAGATGACGGGGATGACGGCAAAGCCCATGATGAACCCCACCACCAGGGAGTTGCGCTGTTCATAGGGCATGCCGAAGCCGTTGCGCCACAGGTCCGCGAAGCTGGCGGCCTGGAAGTCCCCCGCGCCCCACAGTCCCATGACGCCGCGGCAGAGGCTGATGAGGGGCTGTTCCAGCCAGTAGCCCAGGTATTCCCAGCAGAACCAGGCGCAGAGCAGGATGACGGGAGTCATGACGATGTATTCCACGCCGCGGCTGAATTTGTTGCGCCAGGCCGCGGGCCGCGTGGTCCAGAACCACGCGATCAGGGCCGCCAGGCCGGGAATGAGGACGGCCATGCAGAGCAGGGCGGGCACCTTGTCCTCCATTCTGGGGGCCAGGTAGAGCGCGCCGAAGAAGCCCAGCACCACGGAGGGCAGGGACGCCATGATTTCCATGACGGGTTTTACCACCCGCTTGACGGAGGGGGCCATGAAGTGGGCCGTGTAAATGGCGGCCATGACCGCTACCGGAACGGCGAAGACGAGGGCGTACAGGGTGCCTTTCAGCGTGCCGAAGACCAGGGGCATCAGGGAGAGCTTGGATTCATAGTCGTCCGTGCCGCCCACGGATTGCCAGAGCCATTTGGGGGAGTCATACCCTTCATACCAGATTTTCCCGGCCAGGGCTTTGGACCCTGCTTCCGGGTGCCTGTCTTCCATGGAGAAGAAGTGGACCTTTCCCCCGGCGTCCACGGCAATGGCGGAGTTGAATTCCGTGCTGGCCGCCAGCTGGACGGGGGTGAATTCCAGCGGGTCGCTGCTCCAGCGGACGTCAGCCGTGGTTCCGTAGCAGAGCCTGAGCTCACGCGGGGTGGAGACCAGGAAGGAACGGTTGATGCCGGAGGAGGCGTAATGCTGCACCGGGCCGTCCAGGGGGGGGAACTGCCTGGTCTGCCCGAAGAGGCGCACGGCGGGGCCGTCCGGGCGGGGGTGGGGATACAGGCTGAAAATTTTAAGGCTTCCCTTGTCGCCGCCTATCACCAGGGACATGTCTCCGAAGAGCCAGTTGACGGAGGTCATTTTTTCTCCGCTTCCCAGGGGGGACGGAATGGTTTGGCGCTTGATCCACGTTTCCCTGTCTTCATCATAGGAGAAGTAAAGGAGTTTGTCCGTGTCCGTAGCGATGACGAGGCTGTCTCCGGAGGCTCCGGGCAGCAGGGCGGCGGGGCGCCCTTCAAGCTGGTCCGTCAGGTCATGGAAGCCGGAGGGGGCCAGCTCCCCTTCATGGAGCAGGGATCGGGATTCCTCCAGCGTCATCAGCAGGAGGCGCGGACCCTGTTCCGTCTCCACGGTGGCGGTGAAGATTTTCCGTTCCCCCGCGTCCGCGTAGGCTATGCGGGATATTCTGCCGGGAACGGAGCCGCTTTCCGTCAAGGGGTAGAGCGGGCTGGTTTCCGTTCCGGCCTTGTCCGGGCCATGGGCGTTCGCCTGGCCGTGGATGTTGAGCCCGGAATGGACGGAGATAAGGCCCGCCTTGCCGGATTCCGTGGCGATGGCGTAGGCCGCCAGGGATGAATCATAGGAATGGGCGCAGACGGTTTCCCCGTCCGGCAGGGATACGGGAGCGGGATTCAGGTTCCCGGTTGCCTTGTCCAGAAAGAAGACGTTTTTGCCGTTGTCATAGACAAAGGGGAGCGTGCCGGAAGGGTCCAGGCCCCAGGTTCCCTGGACCGGGGCGGATGGGGAAAGGTGCTGCCGTTCTTCCACGTCCGCGCCCTGGAAGAGGGGAATGGTGACGGCCAGCAGGAAAAAGAGGATGCCGAAAACGGCTACAATGACGGTAAAGCCCCCGCCGATGATGGTTTTAGTCATGATGCGGTCAAACCACAGCGTGGTTTTTGCCACCTGGAAGCGTTCCGGAACGGGCTTGGGCTTCTTGGGCGGCGCGGGAGAGGGGGATTTGGCGCTCATGACGGCAGGCGGTGGAGAGGGGAGTTGGGGGCAGGACTCCGGCGGGAAGGCCGCAATCCTGCCCCGGCATGTGTTGATGGCGTATGGAAGGGGTGTTTATTCAATGCTCTTGAGGACATCCGCGCTGACCTTGGCGGGAATCGGGTAATAGCCGTCCTTGGTCACGATTTCCTGGCCGTCCTTGGAAACGATGAACTTGATGAATTCCCTGGTCAGGGTGTCCAGGGGTTCGCCGGGCTTCTTGTTGACGTAAATCAGCAGGTAGCGGGAGAGCGGGTATTTGCCGCTGATGCAGTTGTCGTAAGAGGGCTGCACGGCCACCTGGCCGCCTTTTTCCGCCAGGGAGAGGGTTTTCACGCCGGAGGTGACGTATCCGATGCCGGAATAGCCGATCCCCTGTTCGTCAGAGCTGATGCCCTGCACGACGGCGGAGGAACCGGGCTGTTCCTTCACGGAGTTTTTGTAGTCCCCCTTCTTCAGGGCGATTTCCTTCACGAAGCCGTTCGTGCCGGAGGCGCTGTTACGGCCATAGATGGAGATGGCTTTTCCCTTCATGGAGGGGACGCCCGCATCTCCCCAGTCGGAGATGTTGGAGCCCCCGCGCTTGAAGGTGGAGGAGAAGATGGAGTCAATCTGCGACAGGGAAAGGGCCTGGATGGGATTGTTCTTGTTGACGAAGAAGGCCACGGCGTCCAGGGCCACCTTGATTTCCGTCGGCTTGTAGCCGTATTTGGCTTCAAAGGCCGCGATTTCCTCCCGCTTCATCTGGCGGCTCATGGGGGCGAGCTGGGCCGTGCCTGCCGTGAGGGCGGGGGGAGCCGTGGAAGACCCTTTGCCTTCAACGCCTATTTTGACGCTGGGGTACTTCTTGCTGAATCCTTCCGCCCAAAGGGTCATCAGGTTGTTCAGCGTATCGGAACCGACGGCGCTCAGGTTGCCGGAAACGCCGCTGGTGGGCGCATACGGCTTGATGCTGCTGTCAACGGTTACTTTCTCGGCGGCCATGCTCAGGGAGCTGAGAGCGGCTGCGATGGTCAGGATTTTGGCGACAAATTTCATGGCGTCTTTTCTGTTGTGTTGCGTCTTCCGCTTCCCGGACTGTGGCGCCGTTCATGCCGGAAGACGGGGAAGTGATACCCTCCCGCCCCCATGGTGAGGAAGAGAAACCTGGTTAAGAAATCGTCACAAACTGTAATCAATTCCAGGAGAAAAGTTAATGTCGAAGCTTCATGGGATTGGAGCAAAATCCTGAGACAATGAAATCAAGAAATAGTTTTTCGAAGTTTTCAAATTCAATAACATAATACCCTATTTTTCAATTAGCTGTGAAATTGAAAAATAGGGATTGTTTTCTCGATAAATTTGAAAAGTATTGGTCAGAGAATTTTAGATAAAATAATCTTTAAATAATCCTTCTATCCATCGAACATTTAAACGATTTCATTATAAAATTTTCCAAGAAATCAATAAAAATAATGTCCAGAAACCCCTTTTGTGTCGCAGCAACGGTAGAATAAAATTACCATTATATGGTTAAAACAGATAATTTTATTTTGATTTTCAATATTTATTAAAGATATATTCGATTTTTAAATCGATATTTATGAAAAAGATAGAATTTAATATATATTAAAATTTATTATGAGAAATACCTATAAATTTTTCAATTTCTGCACGTGGATACAGAGTATATAAAACCGTGCAAAATAACTCCTTCATCACTAAAAAGAAGTTATTTTGCACGGCGGAGATTATTGCATCTATACTACATCAATAGATATTTGGAAATATAGCTCTAATCGCATTTACCAAAGGTGGAGTAGCTATTCGTACAAAGATTGGAATAGACAAAACTTTCATATATTTCGTGACTCCTTCTCTAAAGGTTTTGGTATCATTCTTACGTAGTGCCAATTCCAGTTCAGTCATAGCGTGATGAAGCCGGTCTATATCTTCGTGAGTAGGAAGAATTCCTCTAATTTGTGCCAATTCATCAGCAAAATCGTTTACAGAATTATTGTCCACGTGTTGGTTTGTCGTTACATTCATAAATGATGAACCATTGCTAACACAAACCCCTTTGATAACATTGTTGCAATTACTTTTATTTATGGATTCCATGGTAATATTCATTTGTTAAGAATCTAAAGATGCGTTAAGAAGAGATGAACCATCACTTACTGTAGCATTTTCAATTTTGTTATTGCAGTTTTGTTGAATCGTATTATTTTTGATATTGATAGTATAATACTCTTTTCTTGAAGAAGTTGTGAGAATTTCTGTTAAGACTTCTAAAACTTCATCTAGAAATTTTTTGTCATGAAATACTAATGTGAAAATTCCTCCTGAATTCAACATAAAGTTCAATTTTTTCTGAGATTTCAATTTTTGAGATTTTTTGTACCAAAGTGCAATCATAGCGATGGCAATTATGAGTAAACCGTACCCTACGACGGAACTTACATTCATGAAAGCAAAGCTTCCGAGAAGGAAAACGATGCTCAACCAAGGAAATGGCTGCTTGTCGATAGATGTTGAAATCAGGGTAATATTGCTGATCTGGATGATAGTATCCTGCCAACTTATTAAGTTTCCTTTGACATTTAAAAAGTCTGTTTCTATCGTCTTGGTATTTTGTTTCAAGTTGATCATATCGTGCTTTTATACAATAAATTATCTGCTAGGCAAGATAAAATTTGATATTTATTTGAGAAAATTTTTGTGAATTACATGCATTGACGGTTTTTTCCATATTAATATTTTTGGATAAGCAACTTTGTGATAGTATGTTTCAATTCTTTTCTATATAATAACTAAACTCCCCTAGAGCAAAGTCCCTTTCTCTTGGCAATATAGGTTTAGGTGACTTCTTTCAAAGAACCCCGCCGTAAAAACAATCCCTTCCCTCCCTCTTCCCTATTCCTCCCTGGAGCACAAAAAGAGCCGCTCCCCGTGGATGGGAAGCGGCGCTGGCCGGGAAGAAGAAAAAAACTCTCTCTCTCTTTTATTACACCTCCTCGGGAGACAGC
>QWCB01001300.1_pt1 | contig 24223 bp, 15 predicted proteins | sample 1972511 | NCBI WGS metagenome assembly QWCB01 (sample SAMN09866719, study PRJNA288562) | Human gut metagenome isolate term5_stool, whole genome shotgun sequencing... | isolation source: gut | host: Homo sapiens | place: USA: California | reverse complement strand
TGGGACAAGACGAACATAACCCGGAACGTTAAGCCGGGAAACCACATGGGACACGGCCAGCCACCAAGACCCCGAACCGTTCCCCGGCTTAACAACAAAACCGGCTTAATCACTGTTAAACCGATGTCGGTTTAACTCCGACCGCGGCTGCCACTACCGGTGGGACGAATGGATCCGCATCTGCGAGGAGCACGGGCTGATCCGGTCGATGAGCGCCAAGGGATGCAGCCCGGACAACGCGGCCGCCGAGGGGTTCTTCGGCAGGCTCAAGAACGAGTTATTCTACGGGCGGGACTGGAGGGGCGTGGGCTACGAGGAGTTCCGCGAACGCCTGGCCGCCTACCTGACCCACTACAATGAAACCAGGATCAAGAAGTCACTGGACTGGATGAGCCCCGTGCAATACCGCAGAAGTCTTGGACTGGCCGCCTGACCGTCCAAAAAAACATCCGCACCCCCTCCGTGCGATCATGGACGATGCGCTCCGCCTGCGCCATCGCATGATTCCGTACCTCCACACCATGAACTGGCGCGCATCCCGGACAGGCCTTCCCCTGGTGGAGCCCATGTATTGGGGATCGCCCGACATCGACGCCGCATACCACGTTCCCAACGAATACATGTTCGGCACCGAACTGCTGGCCGCGCCCATCACGGAACCGATGGATAAATCCTCCCGACGGGGCAAGGCCGACGTATGGCTGCCGCAGGGCGACTGGTTCGACTTCTTCACCGGGCGCCGGTATAGCGCGTCTTCGCCCAACGGACGGCGCATGACCGTCTGGCGTCCGCTCGACGGAATTCCCGTGTTCGCGAAGGCCGGCGGCATCGTGCCGATGCAGCCCCTGTCCGAGGGGGATTCCATCAACTCCGTCGACAACCCGCAGCATCTGGAGATCATCGTCTTCCCCGGAGCGGACGGCGACTTCACGCTGATGGAGGATTCGGGACATTACTCTCGGCAGATCACCCCGGCGACCACCGCGATCACCTATCGATGGCGCAAGGACGGCGCCACATCCGCACTCACGGTATCGCCAGCCCAGGGAGACGTTCACGCTCTGCCGGCCCGGAGAACATGGGATTTCCTGTTCCGAGGCATTACCGACAGCGACATATCCGTACAGGCCGACGGCGCATCCGTCGATTCGGATCGCCGGTATGATGCCGAAACCCTCACATTGCAGGTAACGGTCGCCGACGTATCCACCCGCAGCGAGATACGTGTCACCATCGGCGACACGACGATGGCCGCCGATCCCCGCATGGAAGACGTCTTCGACATCCTTCGGCATGCCGAAATGCGATATCTGACCAAGGAACAGGCTTATGCCGCCATAGCGGAGAACGGCATCGACGCATTGGCCACGATGGATTCACTCGAGCACGTCAGCGGGCCGGACATGGAAGATTGCTCCGATTCGCATATGCCGAGCGCCGTCCGTCAAGCGCTGACGGAGGTGCTGCTCCGATCCTAGCCCGCATGTCGCCTCTCCCGGAATACGCCACGGGAGAGGCGACAGCAGCCCGTCACAGACCCATGTCCAGGCGAACGCCGGGCCGTCAACACGTCGAGGCACGACGCACCAGATCGTAGGAGGTCACATACGTGCGGAACGGATCCGCCGACCCCTCGATGCGCGCGATCAGCATATCCACGGCATGTCGCGCGTAATCATCCACATGCGGGTCGATCGTCGTCAATCCGGGCATGCAGTACTCGGCATCCGGCACGTTGTCGAACCCAATGACCTGCATATCCTGCGGCACGCGCACGCCGCGCCGCTGCAGCTCATGAATCACCCCGATGGCGAGCGCGTCGTTCAGGCACATGACCGCATCCGGACGCGGCGCATCCGGATCGTCCAACAGCCCCGCCACCGCATCGCGGCCGCCGGACTGCACCCAATCCGCGTTACGGACCAGCCGCCAATCGACCTGCAGGCCACGCTCCTCATGGGCCAACACATAGCCGCGGGTACGCATCGTGCTGGTGGTTTCGGGCCGCGACTCGCGGTCGGCATCCGGGCATGCGTTCTCCGCGGTGCCGCCGATCAACGCGATCCTACGGCATCCCGAATCCAGCAGCGCCCCCACCGCGGTGCGTACGGCCTCCACGTTCGGCATCGTGACCCAATCGGCCAGTCCCTGCGTATCGTAATCGCCCACAATCACCAACGGATACGGCTGGTGCAGTATCGTGCGATCCGTGATCGGCAAGCCCATGAAGAAAATCCAGCCGTCCGCGGCCAGCTTCTTCGTCTCCGGGATCGCCTGCGCCAAGCCGCCGGCGCTGTTGTAGGTATCGGTGATCACCGCGTACCCGCGGGAACGTGCCGCCGCCACGATGCTGTCGGCGAGATAGGGCATGAACGGCTGGCAGAAATCGGTGATGGCCAGTCCGATGAGCTTCGTGCCGCCGGTTTTCATGGCGCGGGCGGACACGTTAACGCGGTATCCGAGGCGTTCGATGGCATCCTGGACACGCTGGCGCGTCTCCGGGCGCATACTGCCGGTGTTGTTCAGCACATTCGACACCGTTTTGATGGAGACGCCCGTCTCGCGCGCCACGTCGGTGATGGTCACCCGTTTCGCCACAGCACCCCTCTCGTCGCACCATCGGGCATGTTCCGCACGGTTCAGGCGGAACGCCCGTCTGATTCCAGCATAACGCGTTTTCCCCGGCCGGTCCGGTCCCTTCCGCCCGGCCCGGGAAGCAAGGGCCGTGCGATCCGTCCTTCTCCGGAACGGACCGCGCGGCCCATCGCGTCACTTGATGTGCAGGGCGGTCCAACTCACCGGCGGCAGGGAGACGCGGACCACGCCGGACTCGGCATCGTACATGGCCGACCCGTTGGCGTGCGGGGTCACACGGTTCTGGTCGTAGAGCGTATTCGCGGCGAACAGATCGTCGTCGTGCAGCGTCTGCGCCTCGACGGATGCCGGCTGCGCGCCGTCCTGCAGCCTGATCTCGAACTCGGCGGTCGCCTCGAGCGAACGGTTCACCGCAAACACGGCGAGCGAGCCGTCGGCGCAGCGCACGGCCACGGCGTTCACGCCGTCGACCTCGCCATAGCGCGGCGTATCCACGGTGCCGGCGGACAGCTTCGGCTCCAGCACGGTGCCGCCCTTGGCCAGGCGCGCGGTCACGGAGAACGGGTGGAACGTGGTCTGGCGCCAGGCCGGGCCGCCCGGCTCCGTCATGATCGGGGCGATGACATTGACCAGCTGCGCCAGGCTGGCGGCGCGCACGCGGTCGGCGTTCTTGAGCAGCGTGATCATCAGATCGCCGAACACCACGGCGTCGGCGGCGGTGTAGATGTCCTCCAGCAGACGCGGGGCCACCGGCCAGTTGCCGATGCCCTCGGGGGTCTTGCTCGGCTCCTCACCCTGGTACCAGACATTCCATTCATCGAACGAGATGTACACGTCGTGCGCGCTCTTCAGATGGGCCTTGGTGGCGTCGATGGCGGCGGCCACGTCCTTGATGAAGCCGTCCATATCCACGCCGGAGGCCAGGAAGCTGGCCATGTCGCGCGTGCCGTCCTCCTTGAAGAACGGCTGGTAGTAGGCGTGGCAGGAGACGAAGTTCACGTTCTCGTAGGTCTTCTCAAGAACGGTCTGCTCCCACTTGCCGAAGGTCGGCATGCCATGGGCGGAGGAGCCGCACACCACCAGTTCCACGTCCGGATCGATCTGGCGCATGCCGGCGGCCACGGAGGCGGCGAGCATGCCGTAGTCCTCGGCGGACTTGTGGCCGAGCTGCCACGGGCCGTCCATCTCGTTGCCCAGGCACCACATGCGGATATCGAACGGCTTGTCGGCGCCGTTGGCGCGGCGACGTTCCGACAGCTCGGTGCCGCCGGGCACGTTCGCGTACTCCAGCAGGTCCAGGGCCTCCTGCAGGCCGCGCGTGCCCAGGTTGACGGCCTCCATCAGCTCGTTGCCGCCGGTGGCCTCAAGCCATTCGGCCATCTCGTGCAGGCCGAATTCGTTGGTTTCGGTGGAATGCCAGGCCAGATCGAGTCGACGGGGACGTTCCTGCTTGGGGCCGATGCCGTCCTCCCAGCGGTAGCCGGACACGAAGTTGCCGCCCGGGTAGCGGATGGTGGTGGCGCCGAGTTCCTTGACCAGGTCGATGACGTCCTTGCGGAAGCCGTGCTCGTCGGCGGTCGGGTGGTCGGGCTCGTAGATGCCGGTGTACACGCAACGGCCAAGGTGCTCGACGAACGAACCGAACAGACGATTGTTGACCGGAGCGACCTCAAAATCGTCATCGACGACGAGACGTGCGGTCAGATGGTCCTGCTGGGGCATGGGATTCCTTTCTACATATCTGCATGCACTCTGCATACGTGACACGTATCCATACAACGATGTACCGCGGAGGCGCGGGCGACCGGGGACATCCGTGTGGCAGCCACCAGTGTAGTACAACCTTGTACTGACTGCCGGAAGGCGTGGCGCAGAGACGGCTGAGACCTTTTGGCGCACCACTGCAGCAAAAAAGATCCCAAGAAGTCGAATTACAGTCCCATCCGACGCATAGCCACCGTGAACATACGGCAAAAGGCATCAACCACGTCACCCGTCCACCCGCTACATTCACAAGCAGTACCGCCCACTCTGCATCATTCGCATATGCAAAGGCCGCGAACCGTACGATGACGGTTCGCGGCCCCCTGACATGCCATTAGGCCACCCGGCTCGCACCGGCTGTTCGGCCTGCCGGCTCAGCCCTCGCGCTTGGGCGCCTGGCTGGCCACGCGGGTCAGGCGCGGCGGGCGGCGCGTGGACACGAACAGCGGCTGCACCTCGACCAGCGGGTTGTACGGCGCCAGGCCGAACCACTTGACCGGGGAACCGGCCACGCGGCGGATCGCGTACTTGATCTGCAGCGAGAGGGCGCCACGGCCGGAGACCTTCGACTCGGGCATCAGCGCCTTGTGGATCACCACGTAGCGGATGGTGCCGATGCCGGGATCGGCGTCAAGCTTCGGGTAGATCGACTGCTGGTTCGGCAGCTCGCCGGTCTTCTCCAGATCGTGCATGATCTGATGCAGGTAGGCCGGGATGGACTGCGAGACCTTGAAGCCGAGGCGGATGCGCACACGGAACAGGTAGTCGGTACCGAAGCTCTCGACCGAATACTCACGGGTGAACGGCTCGTCGGTGGTCTCGACGGCCACCGCCCACCATGCGCGGGCGCGCTTGGGGTGGTCGGCGAAGATCGAGAAGAAGATGTCCGTATCGAGACGCTTCAGGTCCGGATCGCTGGTCAGGTAGACGATGTTGTCCGCGAACCGGTGGATGCGGCTATCGCCGTGCAGCTTGTCCAGCGCGGGGAGGAAGTCCTTCGGCATCATGTGCCGACGCTGCGAGCGCTCCAGCTTGGTGCCCTCGTTCCACGTGTACATGATCATGAGGATCGCCAGCGTGAGCAGCAGCGTGAACCAGCCGCCGTGCAGGAACTTGGCCATCGAGGCGGCGAAGAACAGGACCTGGATCGCCAGGAACACGATGGTGAACACAACGGCGCCGAACTTGTTGCTGCGGTGCCACAGGTAGATGCCCAGCAGGATCGTGGTGGTGATCATCGTGATGGTCAGTGCCAAGCCGTAGGCCGCCGAGATATGTTCCGAATCGCGGAACAGCAGCAGCACGGCCAGCGTGGCCACGCACAGCACCACGTTGACGACCGGAATGTACAGCTGGCCGCGGGTACGGGCAGGGTAACAGACCTGCAGATGCGGCATCCAGTTGAGGCCGGTGGCCTCGGAGACCATGGTGAACGCGCCCGTAATCAGCGCCTGGGAGGCGATGATGCCGGCGGTGACCGACAGCACGACGGCCACATAGCGCACGTTCGGATCCATCATCTGGAAGAACGGGTTGATCCCCTCGGCGTCGGCCAGTTCGGGGTTGTTCTGGTTGCGCAGCATCCACGCGCCCTGGCCGAAGTAGTTGAGCACCAGCGCCACCTTGATGAACGGCCAGGTGAAGTAGATGTTGCCGCGGCCCACGTGGCCCATATCCGAGTACAGCGCCTCGGCGCCGGTGGTCGAAAGGAACACGGTGCCCATCAGCGCCAGACCGGTGGCGTTATTCGGACTGAACAGGAACTTGATGCCGTAGTACGGGTTGAGTGCGGCGAGCACGGACCAGTCGTTGCCGATGGCTACCACGCCGACGATCGCCAGGAACGCGAACCAGACCATCACCACCGAGCCGAAGACCTTGCCGATCGATTCGGTGCCGCGCGACTGCACGGCGAACAGGATCACGATGATCACCGCGGTGATCATCATCGTCAGATCCTTGTTCTCGGTGAACAGATGCTCCAACGCCGGCAGCGTCTTCAGGCCTTCGACGGCGGACGAGATCGACACGGCCGGCGTCAGCACCGAGTCCGCCAGGAAGGCCGCGCCGCCGAGCATGGCCGGTATGACGAGCCATGCGCCGTATTTGCGAATCAACGAGTACAGAGCAAAGATGATTCTGCAGAAACGGACATCCAAACATCCCAATTCACATCACACATGACCGATTCTCCAGAATCGGACACACAGAACACATTTTTCGGAACTCAGACGTCCGATTCGGCAGAATCGGACACATGTGCACAAGTCGAATGATGAGCACGACTATCGACGGGCGTTCGCCGGTTGTGGACGCCGCTGAAATCGATGCGATCCACACCGGGCACACGCATGAAGACGCACAGTATCAACGCGTGGTATCGCCTGGCACCAGTGTCATGGGAATAAGCACGTTCGGCTCGAACGGCTTGGGGATGTTCTTGCGTGAAGCGTTAGCCGCGGCCACTTCCTCATTGGCAATCGCCTGCACGATATGGTCGGCCGCCGACTGTGCGATCGCCGAGAAATCCTGCGCGACCGCGGTCAGCTTCATGCCGGCCAAATCAGTCAAATACGTACCATCGTAGGCAACGATCTGCAGCTCGTCAGGAATGGAAATTCCACGGCCCAACGCTTCGCGCACGCAGAACGATGCACCAATATCGGAACTGACCACGGCATCGACGCCGTCGGTCGTCACCTTGTCGAGCGCATTGCTGACCGCACGATGATAGCCGGCAAAATCCATCACTTCGCCAGCTTCAACATACTCGTATTTCACGCCTGCGGAGGTCAATTCCTGTTCCAACGTGAGGTAGTAGCGCACCGTCGGGAACGTGGTCTTTCCCAAATCGAACGGTCCTTCCTCGACTTCTCCGCGCGCAGCCAAATCGAAGAATTGATCTCGCGGACCGCCAATCATCACCACATGTTTGGCACCATTGCGGATCAGCATCTGCGCAATCAATCGCCCACCCTGCTCGTGGTCGGATCCGATTGACGAAATACCGTCTCCAAGCACACGGTCGAACGCGACGATCGGGCGATGAATCGACGTCCAATAATCGCCGGGATGCGAAGTGTGCGCACACATGACGATGCCGTCCATCATGTGCCGACGCAACATGTCGACATACTGGATTTCGCCGTCCGCCTCATCTGCGGTAGAGCACAGCATAGTGCGTAATCCTTGCGCGGCGAGCGCATGCTGCAGATGTGCGGTAAACGTCGCAAAGAACGGGTGGCGGATGGTGGGCACGATGACGCCGACCAGATTCGTGCAATCATGATACAGATTGCGGGCAAGCTCGTTCGGCACATAATTGAGGGCTTGCATGGCTTTGCGCACACGTTCGCGCATGTCATCAGACACGTACCCGTTGCCGTTCACCACCAGCGAGACGGTGCTCAGAGACACCCCGGCCTTCTTCGCCACATCGCGCATGCCGACCATGATCGCACCTTCCCCGTCATCACTGTTCTATCGTTGTATGCTCACGTGCTTACCACGAAATATTACATTCATTTACATTCTCTCGAACCTGTTCGACAGTCCGGCAACGAAATACAGCTTCTTAGTGTCGACTCCCGCGGAGGCGAAGGCCTTCAGCAGCGGCTTGGTCTGGTCGAATGCAATCACCAGCGTTGCATCCGGACTGGCGGCCTTGATGGCGGTGGCGCTCAGATTTCTTTCACGTTACTCAGCGACCGTCCGTGTAACGTGAAAATTACGCCGGATTGGCAAGCAGCGCAATGCCGAAACCGGCGGCCACACAAATGAGAGGCACCGCGACGGTTGCTATTCCATAGCCCAGAGCCAGCGTAAAACGACGCTGGCGAATCAATGAAACCACTTCGTTGAGCGCCGTGGAGAATGTTGAGAAACCACCGAGAAATCCGACAACGAACATCATGACCGTGTCCATATCCACCGATTGCGAATAGTAGGACATCATGGCGATGCCCGCGCATAGCGAGGCGACGCCGTTGATGACGAGCGTGGATAGCGGGAAGTTGCGATTCGTTCTTCGATTCTCGCGGTTCCAGCCTTGTTGAATTGACACGTCGAGCACGTAACGGGCCATGGCTCCCAGACCGCCGAACAGACAGATCATCCACATCATCAGCGCACCTCCCCGGTAGTCGGGTCGGCGACAAGCGAAATCTCCGCAGTGATCGGTTTGGGCTCGAAGCTGGGTGGAAGCGGGTTGGCCGGCTGCTGGATTGGCTGCGACTGCTGCTGGGGCTGCTGGATTGGTTGCGACTGCTGAATCGGCTCGGGCAGCTGCCCCAAGTCTGAAGTATCCGGCTCGCGCAACAACGGCTGCGATGACTGTGTCAGCTGAGGAACGACCAGCGGAGGAATCTGCGGAACGCGGCCTGTCTGCATAGGCTGGCTGGCGGTCGGCGGCACGGTTGGTGTTTCGACTCGCGGAACCTGTCCCGTCTGTGCAATCTGCTGCGCCGCCTGCGCGGCTTCCATTGCGGCCTGCGCGGCAGAACGCGCCACGTCGGCCACTTTCACATGGCGTACGCCCTGCGTGTCCGATTCGGCAGAATCGGAAACGGAAACAGCTGAAAACGCACCCCGAACCCGCTTTCGAGTACTCCGTGACAGCAGTGCCTGCATCAGAACCACGCCGGCGGCGGCAGTGAGCAAACCGCCTGCAAAATTTCCCGCAAGATAGCCAAGCGCACTGGCGATATGCCGCTCGTGCAGACCTTCCATCGTTTCCAGCATCACGCCGGACATCGTCGAAAGCCCGCCGAGCAAGCCGAGCCCAACGCCACGGCTGACAACCTGCCGCACCCGGCGACGCAGCCACGAAGCGGTCGCCATGAATTCGGTCAGCATCGCGAACAGGAAGCAGGCGACCATATTCGACACAAACGTGCCCACAACGAACGGCGTCCCGCTGACCGACGGCAGAAGCATATCCAACGCATGCCGACAGCCGACTCCAACAAATCCACCGACGAACACCACAACATACATCAGTCCGTCGGCGAGCGGATTGAACCGCGCCTGCATACGTTTCATCGGTGCCAGGGGAATCGTAGGCGGATTCATGGTGTTAGCGGCGGGCGCGGTTGCACCAGCATGCGTCACCTCAACAGTGTCGATTGCCTGCGTGATGGGATGTGAGTCCTCACCCGCAGTCACCACGTCTCCCGGCGATTGTTCTTGCGATTCCATTGCGCTCCCCCTGTACTGGCCTTCCGCGGACAGCGTTGTTCCGCCCATAGGCCGTGCAACAACGAGCTGGGCCGCGGTTGCCGCCTTCCTAACGCATATGAGTTTACACGGAGCGCCAACGTATGCACCCTGGATGTCCGATTCCGCAGATTCGGACATCCAGAGTCCAGCCGAATTCAGCCAGGCTCAGTCAAGCCGGGCATCACACAGCCGCCGCATCGCAGGTCGCACCTCGCGCTCCTCCTCGCCACTGAACAGCACCACCAGATAGTCGCCGGCACGCAGCCGTGTATCGCCGCGCGGCACGATCTCGCTTTCGCCGCGACGCAGGCCGATGATCAGGCACCCAGACGGCCAACGCACGTCACGCACCCGCTTGCCGTCCGCAATCGCTCCCATTTCCAATGGCAGTTCCATAATGCCGCTGCCCACATGGCTTGCGATCGCCATCTGCATGCCTTGCGCGCGCACGTACCGCTCCAGCAACTCCCCATAAATCGGTTTGGTGCGCAGCAAATCGGACACCAACAGCGCGATGAAAGCGACGGCCGCGACCGGCAGCATATGCGTCAACGTTCCAGACATCTCCACAGCCAACAGAATCGACGTGATCGGCGTTTTCACGGACGCGGCGAGCGTGCCCGTCATCACGCACACCGCAAACACCGCCACTGCGTCGGATGGCAGATCACCGAATCGATGCAACACTTCACCGCAGATGCCGCCGGCCAACGAACCGACCGCAAGAATCGGCATGAAAATACCGCCAGGCGCGCCTGAGCCGAAACTCGTAGATGTGAACAGCATCTTCGCCACGAACAGCAGACACAGCATTCCCAAGCCGACGCGCGCATGTTCGGCGGTATCAATCAGATTCGAGCCGCCGCCGAGCACATCGGGCAACCAGATGCCGACAGGCAACGCAATCGCAATCGCAATCATCGGGCGGCTCCATGCCGGCAGTTTGCCGTACAGCGTCTGGAAGCCAAGCAACGAGCGGTTCATCAGCGAACCAACCAAACCGGCCACCAATCCCAACGGAATCAGCCACACATACTCTTCCAACGACAGCTGACCGATATCACCGAAATCCAAAACCGGACGCAGACCGAAACAGTATTTTGAGACGAAATCGGCGGTCAGCGATGCGGCGGTGGCGCCCATCAGAATCGCAGGGGAAAAACTCCGATGCACCCCTTCCAAAGCGAACATCATGCCGGACAGCGGCGCGCTGAACGCGGCGGACAAGCCGGCCGCGGCACCGGCGGTGACCAGATAATGCTCCTGCATGTCCTCACGGCGGCGGCCGCGCAAACGGTGGGATACACACTGCGCGCCCGACGCACCAATCTGAATGGACGGCCCCTCACGGCCGAGCGACAGACCAAACAACGCGCCCAACAGTCCACCGACGAAACGGACTGGCAGAATCGTCTGCCAACGCATCTTCAAGCCGCATATCACCACGCCATTGGTCTGCGGGATGCCGCTGCCACCAGCCATCGGCTCCTTGCCGACCATCCACGCGATCGCCAGCGCGGCCGCCACCGCGGCAACCGCCCACGGCGCAATCAGCCACGGGGTCTCGCGAATCCGCGCATATATCCAACGGGACGCATCCGTGCCGTATTCGATGCCGAGACGGTATACGACAACCAGCAATCCTGAAACCAGACCAATGACTATGCCGGCCGCCGCCATCTTCCACTTCAAGTGGTCGAATCGCGGAATCAGCCGGCGGATATCATGTGCCGCGTCGTTACCAGTCAAGCCGGGAAATTCGTTGCAGACGGTCAGTCGACCAGCGAATTGATCTGGATGACATGGTCGCGCTGTGGGCCGGTGCCGATCACGGAGATACGGCAGCCGCTCAGCTCTTCCAAACGCTTGACGTAGGCCTGGCAGGTGGCAGGCAGCTCGTCGAAGGAGTGGCAGTTGGAGATGTCTTCATCCCAGCCGGGCATGGTCTCGTAAATCGGCTTGGCGGCGGCGAAAGCGGCCTGATCGGTCGGCATATCGTCGTGACGTTCGCCGTCCACGTCGTAAGCCACGCAGATCGGAATCTCCTTCAGACCGGTGAGCACGTCAAGCTTGGTGAGCACGATGTCGGTCAGGCCGTTGACCTGGGAGGCGTACCGGTTGACGACTGCATCGAACCAACCACAGCGACGCGGGCGGCCGGTGGTCACGCCGAATTCGTGGCCCTGCTGACGCAGCCATTCGCCGGACTCGTCCAGCAGTTCGGTGGGGAATGGGCCTTCGCCCACGCGGGTGACGTAGGCCTTGGAGACGCCGATTACGCGGGTGATCTTGGTGGGGCCCACGCCGGTGCCGGTGCAGGCGCCGCCGGCGGTCGGGTTGGAAGAAGTGACGAACGGGTAGGTGCCGTGGTCCACGTCAAGCATGGTGGCCTGAGCGCCTTCAAACAGTACGGTCTTGCCTTCGTCAAGCGCCTTGTTGAGAATCAGGCCGGTGTTGGCCACGTACGGCTTGAGGCGTTCGCCGAGCTTCAGCAGCTCCTCGGTGGTCTGGTCCACGTCAATCGGACGACGGTTGTAGAGCTTGACCAGCATCTGGTTCTTCTGGTGTAGGCTGGCCTCCACCTTGTCGTGCAGATGGTCGGCGTTGAACAGGTCATGCACGCGGATGCCGACACGGTTGATCTTGTCCGCGTAGGCCGGGCCGATGCCACGGCCGGTGGTGCCGATCTTGTGCTTGCCAAGGAAGCGTTCGGTCACCTTGTCGAGTGTGCGGTGGTAGGGCGCGATGATGTGTGCGGCCTCGCTCACCTTGAGGTGGGAGCAATCGATGCCGCGGGATTCCAGGCCGTCAATCTCCTCGAAGAGCACTTCCGGGTCCACGACCACGCCGTTGCCGATCACCGGGGTCAGGTTCGGGTTGATAATACCGGAAGGCAGCAGGTGCAGGGCGTACGACTCATCGCCGACCACCACGCTATGGCCCGCGTTGTTGCCGCCGTTGAAGCGCGCGACGTAATCGACCTTGGTGCCGATCAAATCGGTAGCCTTGCCTTTACCCTCGTCGCCCCACTGAGCACCAATAAGAACAATTCCAGGCATGATGCACCTCCGCATTCGCACGATTCCGCCGGAAACAGACTACCGTACACCCTCTACCCTGCGAAGTTTCGTCTCACGCAGGGCGAGGCTGGAGGTGCGACAACCCGGAATGGGTGACGAATTTCTACTCGTACGAGGCGATGCTGTGACCAATCGCACAGCGCACAGGTTGAAGAACGGAGCCTAGAGGGCATGCCTCGCGCGATAATGAAGCCATGACGATCGCAACACCGGAACGCTATACCGAAATGCTCGAGGCCGCCCGCCGAGGCGGTTACGCCTATCCAGCCATCAACGTAACCAGCTCACAGACACTGAATGCTGCGTTGAAGGGCTTCGCAGACGCCGAGTCCGACGGCATCATCCAGATTTCCGTGGGAGGCGCGGCCTACGTCTCCGGCAGGGGGGTCAATGATCGCGTTACCGGCTCGCTGGCGCTGGCGGCTTTCGCACATGAAGTGGCTGCGAAATACCCGAACATCACCATCGCTCTGCACACCGATCACTGCGCCAAGCAGTATCTGGATGAGTGGGTGCGTCCTCTGCTCGCGCATGAGGCCGATCAGGTGGCACGAGGCCAGGAGCCTACATTCCAGTCGCATATGTGGGATGGCTCCACCGTGCCGCTCAAGGAAAATCTGGACATCGCCGAGGAACTGCTCGACAAGTCGCAGAAGGCGCACACCGTGCTCGAAATCGAAATCGGCGCGGTCGGCGGTGAGGAAGACGGTCACTCCGCCGAAATCAATGAAAAGCTGTATTCCACTCCGGAAGATGGCCTCGAAGTCGCCCGCCGACTGGGTTTGGGCGAACGTGGCCGGTACATGGCCGCTTTCACATTCGGCAATGTGCATGGTGCCTACAAGCCCGGCGTGGTCAAGCTGCGTCCGTCGCTACTCGGCGACATTCAGGCGCGTGTGGCGCGCGCGGTGGCCGAAGGCGAGTTGCCTAGCGCGGCCGGCATAGTCGATTTCCCCAACGGCAAGCCGTTTGAGCTGGTGTTCCACGGCGGCTCCGGTTCACGCCCGGAAGAAATCGCCGAAGCTGTAAGCTACGGCGTGATCAAGATGAACATCGACACCGATACCCAGTACGCCTTCACCCGTCCAATCGCCGACCACGTGTTCGAGAACTACGACAAGGTGCTGAAGATCGACGGCGAAGTGGGCGAGAAGAAGTTCTACGATCCGCGTTCTTGGGGCCGTAAGGCTGAGGATTCCATGTCCGCCCGCGTGGTCGAGGCTTGCCGGCAGCTGGGTTCCGCGGGCAAAGCGCTCAAATAGCGCGTAGTTTTGCGATCGTGCGCGACACTTTCCCGGAAATAATGAAAATCATTGAAAATCAATGGAGCGGACAACGGGAGTCGAACCCGCCTCTAAAGCTTGGGAAGCTTTCATTCTACCGATGAACTATGTCCGCATGCCTTACGGCTGCTGCACCTCACGTGACGAGCATGCTCAGCCAAACGAGGCACGAATAGTTATCCTAGCACGTCACCTGCCGACGCGCGTGGAGTAGGTGGGCGGAGCGATCGGCGTGCCGTTCATTTCGTTGGCCATCTGCATGAGACGCGCTATGCGCTCATCGGTCGGCGGGTGCGTGGAGAACAAGCGCGAGAAACCGACCGCGGAGAACGGGTTGGCGATCATCATTGCGGAGACGGACTGGGTGCCGGCGGTTTTGCGCATCGGCGCGGTCTGTGCGCCGTAGGAAATCTTGTTCAGCGCGGAAGCCAGGGCCTCGGGATCGCCGGTGAGCAAGCTGCCGTCTTCATCGGCGTCGTATTCGCGGGTGCGGGAGATGGCCATCTGGATCAAAGACGCGGCAATCGGCGCGAGAATCACGCTCAGCAATGCGCCGATCAGGCCGAGGCCACCGGAACTATCGCGGTCGTCTCGCGAGCCGCCACCGAAATACATCAGCGAATAGCCAAGGTAGGAGATGACAGTGGCCATGGCAGAGGCGATGGCGGAAGTCAGGATGTCGTGGTTGTACACGTGCATAAGTTCGTGGCCCAGCACACCACGCAGTTCACGGGCGTTGAGAATCTGCAGGATGCCTTGGGTACAGCAGACGGCCGCGTGCCGTTCGTTGCGCCCGGTGGCGAAGGCGTTCGGGCTCATGGTGGGGGCGATGTAGATGCGAGGCATCGGCTTGCCGGCCTTGGCGCTCAGTTCACGCACAATCTGGTAGATCTCCGGGGCTTCCTGCTCGCTGACTTCCCGCGCGCCCATGGAGGCGATGGCGAGTTTGTCGGAGAACCAGTAGGTGCCGAACGTGGTAATCAGGCCGATGACGATATAGATGCTCAGGGTTTGCCGACTGCCGCCCGTGGCCCACCAAATCAGCATGATGATGGCCCACATCAGGGCAAACAGCAGCGTTGTTTTCAGGCCGTTGAAATGGCCGTGCACCCGTACTTTGGCATCCATAATGCACACACTAAAATCGCAGGCTGAATGATTGCTGGATATGCGCCACGCGCAATGTCCCATATTCGCCCGGCCCGTCCGGCCCCGAGCCCGGCCGCGTCCGCACGGGGCGCGGCCGGGTGGACGAATGCCGGACGAATGCCGGACGAATGCCGGACGGGCGTGGGCGGGCCGTCAGGCGTGGGCGAGCTCGCGCATCTGGTCGGGCTCGATGACCTTCTTGTGCTCGCGGCCTTCCTTGGCACCCTCGGCGCGCTCGAAAGCGTCGACCTTCTTCCAGCCGGCGAAGTCGATCGGGCGAATGCCGCGCTCGGCCAGCAGTCGGTCGATGGATTCGGGGTCGCGGTCGGCTGCCACACGGCCACCTTCAGCGGCCTTGGCCAGATCCTCGAGCATGTTGGTCACGATGGCGAGCGCATCGGACTTGGTGGAGCCGATCAGGCCCACCGGGCCGCGCTTGGCCCAACCGGTGGCGTACAGGCGGTCGCGCACTTCGCCGCCGTCGGCCTCGGTGGTGATGCGGCCGTCGCCGTTGGCGTTGGCCAGGTGGGCGCCGTGCTCGTCGTAGGCAATGCCGGGGGCTTCGGCGGGCTTGTAGCCGATGGCGTGGTAGACGGCCTCAACCGGGTAGTCGGTGAACTCGCCGGTGCGGTGCATCTTGCCGTCGGCACCGGTTTCGGTGCGCTCCACGCGGATGGCCTTGACCTTGCCGTCCTCGCCGAGAATCTCGGTGGGGGCGGAGTTGAAGTGCACGTAGTACTTTCGGTCGGCCGGGTTGCCTTCGAAGTCGACGTCGCCGTCATCTTCCATGTCTTCGGCCATCTCGCGGATGGCGAACAGCTCCTCGACCATCTGGCGGGTGAGCTTGTCCTTGCCGGCCACCTCGATGGTCTCGTCGTCCAGATCGAAGTCGTCCTCGTTGATGATGAGCTGCACGCCGGGCAGCTTCTCCATCTCGCGCAGTTCCTGCACGCTGAACTTGGCCTGGGCCACGCCACGGCGGATGAACAGGTGGAGCACCTTGGCCTTGTTCTGGCCGATGCCCTCGTACACGTTGTCCGGAATGTCGGTCTTGACCTTGAGGTCGTCGGCGTTGCGCATGAGTTCGCGGGCCACGTCCATGGCCACGTTGCCGCCGCCGATTACGGCGACGTTCTCGGCCGTAAGCGGCCATTCGCGGGCACCGGTGGGGTAGCCGTCATACCATTCGACGAACTTGGCGGCGCCGTACACGCCTTCAAGGTCGGCACCGGGCAGGTTCAGCGGCTTGTCCTTGACCGCGCCGGTGGCGAACAGCACGGCGTCGTAACGGGCCAACAGGTCGTCAAGAGTCACGTCCTTGCCGAATTCCACGTCGCAGTAGAGGTGGATGTTCGGGTTGTCGAGCGTCTTCTCAAGCGCGGAGGCGATGAACTTGATGGACGGGTGGTCCGGGGCCACACCGTAACGCACCAGGCCGAACGGCACCGGCAGCTTCTCGAACAGGTCGATGCGCGCTTCGGTGCCGAGGCCGAGCTCTTCGCCCAGCTTCTTGAGCTGGCGCAGGAAGATATCGGATGAGTAGACGCCGGCCGGACCAGCGCCAATTACAGCAATGCGGAGTTCAGTATTCACAGATTCAGTCACGCGCTCTAGCCTAACGCAAAGCCTTCCGTTGCAACAGAGGGCGAGTGGTGGGAATTCTGTGTATTAGGCCATAGTTTGTGCGTTTGGGAAACCTACGAGCACTGCTAATGTCAGATTATGGGTTTCCCTATTGGTCAAGTTATTGCCGTTCTCATTCCAAGAAGCATGCAAGGCGGATCAGGCCCTTACTCCGGATACGTTTATGCTGCAAGGCGGTTATCCACGCATTTATGACACGAGAATGCCGCTCAATCTGTTCTTCTCGAACTACATCGACACTTATATCGAACGTGATGTTTCCGAATATCTTGATGTACGCAATTTGGCTGAATTCCGCCGATTCTTGACTCTTTGCGCACTCAGTTCCGGAGCACTCATAAACTACACCAACATCGCCAATGAACTTGGTGTAAGTCCGCGAACCGTAAAGGCATGGATGTCGATTCTGGAATCAAGTTACATCGCATTCCATCTCATGCCGTTCTACACGAACGCACGCAAACAGGTGGTCAAAACGCCGAAACTCTATTTTTATGACACTGGCTTGCTGTGCCATCTCTTGGGCATTCGGACGGTCGAAGCACTGGTTGCGCATCCCAAGTTCGGCGATATATTTGAAAACCTCATCATTGCGGAAACCATGAAACAGCATTTGAACGCCAATCAGGAGCCACAATTATTCTTCTACCGCGATGCCAGCAAGGTCGAGGTGGATTTGTTGGATTTCACCGATCCTAACAACCGTATGCTCATAGAAATCAAATCCGGACAAACCTATCATGACCGGTTCGCCCGCCATCTCACTTTAATTGGCAATGTTCTCGGTATACCGTGTGAGCAACAGTACGTAACCAGTCGGGTTGAGCATAGTTATGTCTCACAAGGAATCCGCGTCACCTCCACCCCTCGATTGGCTAGAAGGCCGACGGTAAAGAGCCGCCGCAGAGCAGTAGGAATTCTGTGCAATCAGTGAATCCCTTGAGGCATTAAAGACGTCACCTCCAACGGCTCTTTACGACCTCGATTGCATTCATTAGGTCATTTCTTCGTCCATTAGGTCGGAGGGTGCTGAAGCCATCCCTTGGAACGGCGGGGTTTCAAGGGCCGCTCCGACCAAGGACCGACCTAATAAACGTCAAATCGACCTAATGAATAACTCCGATGCTATTGCTGCTTTCGTGGGTGGGATTTCCGTTTCCGCCACGTCACCAACCGTATCGCCCCGATTATGTTTCGATGCGGTGGACTCGACATACGACCATCCCGGTCAGTCAACTGACCTACAAAAACAGCAGAAGCCTCATATTCTTAATCAGTCCCGATCAATTAGGGCAGTGAGGGCCCAGAGGATGCTCACCACGTCGATGGCCTCCTGGAGGAATGCGCCGACGACGACCGGGATAAGGTTGAACGCGGCGGCAATCATGCCGATGGTGGCAAGCACAAGGCCCGCGATTACGGCTTGAAGCATCACGCGCTTGGTGCGGCGTGCAATGGCGATGGCGCGCGGCACGGCGGCGATATTGTCATTCATAATGACCACCTGAGCGCTTTCGGAAGCGGCGGTGGACGTGCCATCGGTCATGGCCACGCCGATATCGGCAACAGCGAGCACCGGGGCATCATTCACACCGTCACCAACCATCATCGTGACGGTTTTGCCGGCTCCTGTAGCGGCCCTGACTGCGGCTACCTTATCCTCCGGGAACAGTTCGGCGTGAACCTCGTCAATGCCGACTTCGCTGGCAATGATATTGGCGGAAGCCCGCTTGTCACCGGTAAGCATGGCGAGCTCGGTGACGCCCAACTCATGCAGTTTGGCGAGCACTGCCTTGGCGTTGGCACGCGGCACATCGCGCAGCACGATGCGCGCGATCAGCCGGCCGTCAACGGACACGTAGGACGCCATCTCATCCGGCTGCAGCAGGCCAAAGCGAGTGCGCAGGTCATCTTTTTGCTGAGCTCCCCCTCTTAGGGGGAGCTGGCCGCTTCGCGGGCTGAGGGGGGCAGCCTCGCCGACCGCCAGGAATCCATCCTCCCCAGCAGCCGCGAAAGACAGCCGGCCAACGCGCACCGCGTGTCCGTTCACCTCGCCGGAAACGCCCTTGCCGGCGTCTTCATTGATGTTCTTGACGACCGGATACTCCCGGCTATGGCCAGGCCAGCTGGCCTCCGGCTCGGGGCACAGGCGCTGGCCATCCTCGAACCGCTGGCGCAGTCCGGCCAGCGCCTCCGCGCCGGCCTTGGCGATACCTTTGGACAGGATGTGCACCGAGTAGCTTTCCACCGCGCCGGCCATCATCAGCACATGGTCTTCGTTGAGACGGGTTGCAGCGCCGGGCAACATCTCGACGCGCACCACCTGCGGCTGCTTGACGGTGAGCGTACCGGTTTTGTCGAAGAACACCTGCGTGACGCGGCCAAGGTTTTCCAGCACGTCCTGTGCTTTGATAAGCACGCCGGCTGCGGCGAGGCGTCCGGTTCCGGCGATGTATGCCACCGGTGCGGCGATGAGCAGCGGGCAGGGCGTGGCCAGCACCAGCACCTGGGCGAATCGCGTCGGTACCCCGGACACCGCCCATGCGACGCCGGCAATCACCAACGAAAGCACGGTAAAGGGCACGGCCAAGCGGTCAGCGGTTTTTACCACGGCCGGGCGCGACTCCTGCGCGGAGGCCACGAGCTCGAGGATGCGCTGGTACTGCGAATCGGCGGCCACCTGGGTGGCACGCATGGTCAATGCAGTCGAGCCGTTCACCGCCCCGGACATCACACGGGCGCCGGCGAACACTTCACGCGGCACCGGCTCACCGTTGATATTGCTCAGGTCGAGCGTGGCCGTGCCGGACAGCAGCTCGCCGTCAACCGGCACAGTTTCGCCCGGCAACACCATGAGTACGTCGCCCAGCTGCACCTGCTCGACCGGCACCGTGTCGAAGCGGTGCGCGGCGGCGGCAGCCGATGCCAAGCCCACACGCCGGAAGCCATCGGACGAATCGCCCTTATCGGCAGCAAACCCACGCCCCACGCCAGGCAGGTTGACGACGTGCGCGGTTTGCGGCGCGGCCTCCATCAGCGCGGTCAGACTGCGCTCGGCCTTGGCTTGAGCGTATTCCTCAATGGCCTCGCCGGACGTGATCATCAGCGTCACCGCCCAACTTGCCCAGTATTCGGCGACGGCCACGGTGGAGAGGATCGCGACCACGGCCAGCACATCGACTCCAACCTGCCCATGACGCAAATCGTCAATCATGCCGCGCACAGTGTCAATCACAATAACCAGCACCAGTGCGATAACCAGCCACTGGCCGAAACCCGGATTGCCGAGTACCGGAATCGCCATCGCATTGCCCCACGGACGCCAATCGCCTAGTAAAGCCAACGGAATTGCGGCGATGACGACGACCGGAAGCATCGGCACAAGCTTGCAGATGTCGAGAATTTTGGTGAAGAATCTGATGAGTCTGCTCATCATTGCTCCTTACGCTCGTATACGGAGTCGATTGCGGTACGGCAAGCGTGGCCCGCGCAATCGGCGCTACGGTCACGCCTTGTTAACCCACCGGCGGCTTTGCCTGGGGCTTCGCTTTGCTCGGCTCCCGCGCAACCTTCCGATACACGGCGTAAAGAAATGTATTCAGTTTTGTATTGAATTATGCGCTGTGTTCAGGACGTCGCCCGAACTCAGTGCTTGGCCTACCCTATCAACGAGCGTTGCGCGACATGCCGGATATCGAAACTGCGTTGGCGGCATGGGCGCGGGGCACAATCGCGCATACGAAAGGCCCGTGGCAGGAGTTTGCTCACTGTCACGGGCCTTTGCTTGTCCGACACGGTGTTCAGCGGTTACCGCTCAACACCGTGTGACGTTGTCGAGTCGGCTTTACCACAGGCCGAACGGGTCGGAGAAGCCGCCGCCGTCACCGGTGCCGCCATCGCTGTTGCCATTGCCATTACCGTAACCGTTCTGGCCATTGCCGTTCTGGTTGTTCTGGTTATTCTGGCTGTTGCCGTTGGAATCGGAGCCGGACGAACCGTTCACCGACGACTCCTCCTGATCGAGCGTCACGTCCACATTCATGGTCTTGCCGTCGCGCACGATGGTCAGCGTCACCTTGTCTCCCAAAGCCGCGGCACGAACGTAACCAAGCAGCGAGTAGTTGTTGTTCACGGCGTTGCCGTTGAAGGCCACGATGGTGTCGCCCTCCTTAAGGCCGGCCTTGTCGGCCGGGCCGCCGGAGACGACCGCGCTGCCGGTGGCGCTGGACTTGGTGATGGTCGCGCCGCCGCGGGTCACGCCGTCGGCTTCAACCGTGTCGGACTTGATGACCACGCCGAGGGCAACGTGCTTGACCTTGCCGTCCTTGATGATTTCGTCGGCCACACGCTTGACGAGGTTGGACGGGATGGCGAAGCCGATGCCGATGGAGCCGGCGGAGTCGGAGGAGGTGGCGGTGGAGGCGATCGAGGAGTTGATGCCGATCACCTGGCCGGCCGCGTTGAAGGTCGGGCCGCCGGAGTTGCCGGGGTTGATGGCCGCGTCGATCTGGACGGCGTTGGTGACGATCTCGTTGTTGTTGTCGTCGGTCACGGTCACCGGGCGGTTCAGGGCGGAGACGATACCGGTGGTGGCGGTGTCGTCGTAGCCGAGCGGGTTGCCGATGGCCATCACGTTCTCGCCGACGGCGAGCTTGTCGGAATCGGCGAATTCCACGGCCTTGAGGTCGCTCGGCGGGTTGTCGAGCTTGATGACCGCAAGATCGGTGGTGGCGTCAGTGCCGACGAGCGTGGCGGAATACATGTTGCCGTTGGCAAGCGTCACCTGAATCTGCTGGGCACCGGAGATCACGTGGTTGTTGGTGATGATGTGGCCTTCGGTGTCGATGATGGCACCGGAGCCCTTGGCGGTGCCGTTGCTCAACGCGGTCTGGATGGAGACCACGGAGCCGGAGACATCGCTGGCGACAGTCTGCCAGTCGGGGGCTTCGCCGCTCTTGGCGGTGGCGGACCCGGAGCCGGACTTATTCGAGCTGACGTTGGTAAGCGAGTTGCTGGTCGGCAAGGTGATCAGGCCGCTGGTGAGGGCACCGTAGCCGAGGCCCAGGCAGAGGGCCGCAGCCAGAACGGCGGCGACCACGGCGATGAGGATGTTGCTCGCCGTCTTGGACATGCCCTGCTTGGCGGGGCCGGGCTGACCGGGCTGTCCCGGCTGGGCCGGGCCTTGACCGTTCGGCGTACCGGTACCGGGAGTGCCGAAACCGAACAGACCGCCCTGCTGGGGCTGCTGGCCATTCTGGCCATTCTGACCGGACTGGCTGGCAAACGGGTTGCCGTTGTTCTGCTGCGGCTGCGTGGGCGGATTGAACGGATTGCCGTTGCCCTGCGGCTGCGGGTTATTGGTGTAGTAGGGATTGCGGTTGCCCTGCTGGCCCTGTAGGGTTTGCTGTGCAGGCTGACCGAACGGGAATTGCTGCGTGGGCTGGGCATTGCTGCCGGCCTGGCCGCCCTGCTGGCCCTGTGCCTGAGTCGGGGTCGGACCATAAGCGCCATATTCCGGGGCCGGACGATACAGCGGAGTTGTGGCCGAGGTCTGGCCTGCGGCTGGTGCTGCCGGAGAAGCCGGCGAGGAGGAGACCACCGTGCTCTCGCCCTTGGCGGAGGCGTAGTCCGGGATGGGCTCGGTGGCGGCAGTGTCGGTAGCGGCTTGCGTAGGCTGCTGATCGGCAGCGAGGGCGGCCGAGGAAACCGGGGCTTGCTGCTCGCTGGAATCGCTGGCGTTGCCGGCATCAACCGAGTCGCCACCCACAAACGGGTTCTTCGGCTCGGCGTTGCCGGTATCGGCAGTACTATTGGGGTTTTCGTTATTCCGCGGGGTCTGGTCGACGCCCTGCGGGTTAAATTCGTCAGCCATTGCTGCTCCTTTTCCTAAATTCCTATCACGTCTGTTCGGCGGCTATTCGGGCACTTGCCCATTGCCACTTCTCGTGTGCTACCTCAGTAGTAAAGGCAGTCAATCTGGAGGTTTTCTGAACGTTGATTGAAAGTCTATGCGTAATCATCGCAGAGTCTTATGGGCATCTCGGCTTCGAGGGGCTGATTTCCTGTTTCGGGAACATCTACTTGCACTTCAAGGGGCTGTTCGCGCGGTCAATTCCGAGTATCAAGGGCCCTCATTTAACGCCATTCCGCCATTTTTGCAGCCGGCCTACTTGACCGGGAGCCCCTTGAAGCGGAAGTAGACGTTCGGGAGCGGCGAAATCCGCCCCTCGAAACCGAGTTCTTCACAATTTCCGGCCCTTTTCTGGCCCTTCTGCCTAAAGTGAACATATGACGATCAGCCTTCTTGAACATCCGTTGGGCGCACAGCCCGGACAGCCCGGCGACCGCAGCGCCTTCCATTTCGAAACGATCACCCGCCTGCCATCCACGGCCAGCGGGCTTGGGCGAGACGGAGCCCGATACGGCCGCACCGGCATCATTCACACGCCCCACGGCGATATTCGCACGCCTGCCTTCGTGCCGGTGGGCACGCAAGCCGCGATGAAGGCCGTGTTGCCCGAGCAGATGAAGGATCTAGGCGCACAGTGCCTGCTGGCCAACGCCTTCCACCTGTTCGAGCGCCCGGGCGAGGACGTGCTGGACGCGGCCGGCGGCTTGGCGCGTTTCATGAACTGGGATGGGCCCACGTTCACCGATTCTGGCGGTTTCCAAGTGATGTCGCTGGGCGTCGGCTTCAAGAAGACGCTGGCAATGGACGTGACCGGCATGAAGTCGGACGACATCATCGCCAAGGGCAAGGAGCGCATGGCCTGGGTGGATGAGGACGGCGTGACGTTCAAGTCGCCTTTGAATGGTGACGCACATCGTTTCTCCGCTGAGATTTCGATGGGCATCCAGCACAAAATCGGCGCGGACATCATGTTCGCGTTCGATGAACTCACCACGCTGATGAACACCCGCTCCTACCAGGAGGATTCGGTGGAGCGCACGTTCCGCTGGGCCCGTCGCTGCGTGGACGAGCACCAGCGGCTGACGGCGGAACGCCTGGGCAGGCCGTATCAGGCGCTGTATGGCGTGGTGCAGGGCGCGAATTACGAGGATCTGCGCCGGCGCGCGGCTTCGCAGATCGCGTCGCTGGACTTCGACGGCGTGGGCATTGGCGGCGCGATCGAGAAACGCATCATCGGCGACACTTGCGCCTGGATCTGCGACGCGATGCCGGAGAGCCGGCCGCGCCATGTGCTGGGCATCGCCTCCGTGGACGATATCTTCGCGTGCGTGGAGAACGGCGGCGACACCTTCGACTGCGTGGCCCCCGCGCGCTGCGCCCGCAACGGCGCGATCTACACGCGCGCCGGCCGGTACAACATCAAGCGCGCCCAGCACAAGTTCGATTTCGGGCCGCTGGAGGAAGGGTGCGACTGCTACACTTGCCAGCATTATTCGCGCGCGTACGTCGACCACCTGCTGCGCGCCCGCGAGTTCAACGGGTTTACGTTGGCCACGATCCATAACGAGCATTTCTTCGTG
>QWCB01001792.1_pt1 | contig 24284 bp, 25 predicted proteins | sample 1972511 | NCBI WGS metagenome assembly QWCB01 (sample SAMN09866719, study PRJNA288562) | Human gut metagenome isolate term5_stool, whole genome shotgun sequencing... | isolation source: gut | host: Homo sapiens | place: USA: California | reverse complement strand
GATATTGTTCAATTTTCAAGGTCCTGTGAGCGCCTCAGCCTTTCGGCTGGCGACTTGATTATTTTATCACAGAAGTGATTTTTTGTCAAGCTCTTTTTTCGAAGCCGTCGAACTTTCTGAACTTGGAGCGTCCCGAAATCTCTCAAATCTCTTTGGTGTTTCTCGACGTCTATTGGTTCTTTTCTTTGGCTTCTTGCTGAGGCTTCGGAAGTCATTCTTTTGCCTCAGCGCTTGGCGCTCAAGTATAATACCATATGCCCGCCCGTTTGGCAACCCCTTTTTTCAACTTTTTTGCCCTCTTTTTTTGCTTTGTCTCTTTTTGCTAGTTTTTTGTTTCTTTTTAACTCTCTCTTTGACAAGCTTGGATACAAGGTCTTCTCCGGGGCTTTTCCTGCTGTTCTGTCCCTATATAATGTAATAATATAAGAGCTCCGTATAGATGCCAGCGGATATTACGAGCCGGAATGCGGATACTATCCCTGCACTACTTGTCAAGACCTTTGCGTTCAAATTTTGCCCCGAAAATCTCCCCGTATTTTTGGTCAAACTTCCGAAACACAAAATGTAGTGGTCTATCCATTGACATATCACTAAATAGTGATATGATAGAAGCACATTCAAACGAATTGATTCCACGGCATTTTGCGGGCGGCTCTGGCAAAAAGGGGACGCCCGTTTGAACTGCGGCAAAGAGTGCAACCCGATAAAAAGATGGAGGAAAGCCATGAAGATCATCAAGCGCAACGGCTCGGAGGTTCCTTTCGATATTACCAAGATCATCACCGCTGTTACCAAAGCCAGCGATTCCGTAAGCGGCAAGAGCCGCCTGACCCGCGAGCAGATCACCCAGATCGCTGCGGAGGTCACGGATCAGTGCCAGTCCCTGAACCGCGCGGTCAGCGTGGAAGAGATTCAGGATATGGTGGAGAACAAGTTGATGGACATGAAGGCCCACGACATTGCCCGCCACTACATCACCTATCGGTATGTCCAGAGCCTGAAGCGCCAGACCAACACCACCGACGAGCGCATCCTGAGCCTGATCGAGTGCCAGAACGAAGAGGTCAAGCAGGAGAACGCCAACAAGAACCCCACCGTGAACAGCGTTCAGCGCGACTACATGGCCGGCGAGATCTCCAAGGACCTGACCGCCCGTCTGCTGCTGGACCCGGAGATCGTCAAGGCCCATCAGGAGGGCCTGATTCACTTCCACGATTCCGATTACTTTGCCCAGCACATGCACAACTGCGATCTGGTCAATTTGGAAGATATGCTCCAGAACGGCACCGTCATCTCCGGCACCTATATTGAAAAACCCCACAGCTTTTCCACCGCCTGCAACATTGCGACCCAGATCATCGCACAGGTGGCGTCCAATCAGTACGGCGGCCAGAGCATCAGCCTGACTCACCTCGCCCCCTTCGTGGATGTCTCCCGCAAGAAGATCGCCGCCGAGGTCGAGGCCGAGATGGAGGGCCTGAACGTCTCCGCCGAGCGGAAGAAGGCCATCGTCGAGCGCCGTCTGCGCAACGAGATCAACCGCGGCGTCCAGACCATCCAGTATCAGGTCGTCACCCTGATGACCACCAACGGTCAGGCTCCGTTCATCACCGTCTTCATGTATCTGGGAGAGGCCCGGAACGCGCAGGAGAAGGCCGACCTTGCCATCATCATCGAGGAGACCATCCGCCAGCGGTATCAGGGCGTCAAGAATGAGGCGGGCGTCTGGATCACCCCGGCCTTCCCGAAGCTGATCTATGTGCTGGAAGAGGACAACATCCGCCCCGGTACCCCGTATTACTACCTGACCGAACTGGCCGCCAAGTGCACCGCCAAGCGGATGGTGCCCGACTACATCTCCGAGAAGAAAATGCTGGAGATGAAGATCGACAAAAATGGCGAGGGCCATTGCTATACCTGCATGGGCTGCCGCAGTTTCCTGACCCCGTATGTGGACCCGGAGACCGGCAAGCCCAAGTATTACGGCCGCTTCAATCAAGGCGTCGTCACCATCAACTTGGTGGATGTGGCCCTGTCCTCCGGTGGCAACTTTGAGAAGTTCTGGAAGATCTTCGACGAGCGGCTGGCCCTCTGCCATCGTGCCCTTCAGGCACGCCACAAGCGGCTGCTGGGCACCCCCAGCGACGCTGCCCCGATCCTGTGGCAGTACGGCGCGCTGGCCCGTCTGAAGAAGGGCGAGAAGATCGACAAGCTGCTCTTCGGCGGTTACTCCACCATCAGCCTCGGCTATGCCGGCCTGTATGAGTGCGTCAAGTATATGACCGGCCGCAGCCACACCGACGCTGGTGCCAAGCCCTTTGCCCTGAGCGTGATGCAGCACATGAACGACAAGTGCAATGAGTGGAAGAAGGCCGAGAACATCGACTACTCCCTCTACGGCACCCCGCTGGAATCCACGACCTACAAGTTCGCCAAGTGTCTCCAGAAGCGTTTTGGCATCGTGCCCGGCATCACCGATAAGAACTATATCACCAACAGCTACCATGTCCATGTGTCCGAGCCCATCGATGCCTTCACCAAGCTGAAGTTCGAGAGCGAGTTCCAGAGGCTGTCGCCGGGCGGCGCCATCAGCTATGTGGAAGTGCCCAACATGCAGGACAATCTGGAAGCCGTCATAAGCGTGCTGCAGTTCATCTACGACAACATCATGTACGCCGAGTTGAACACGAAGTCCGACTATTGCCAGTGCTGCGGCTACGACGGCGAGATCAAGATCGTTGAGGACGACGGCAAGCTGGTGTGGGAGTGCCCCAAGTGCGGCAACCGCGACCAGAATAAGCTGAACGTCGCCCGCCGCACCTGCGGTTACATCGGCACTCAGTTCTGGAATCAGGGCCGCACGCAGGAGATCAAGGACCGCGTTTTACACCTGTGACCCTCTCAGGCGCATCGCGCAAGTGATGACGGAAGGAGTCAATTTTCTGATATTTACCATGAATTACGCTACCATTAAATACTATGACATCGCCAACGGCCCCGGCGTGCGGACGAGTGTGTTCGTCTCCGGGTGCCGCCACCACTGCCCCGGCTGCTTCAACGAGGTGGCATGGGATTTCGGCTACGGCAAGCCCTTCGACAAGGCCATCCGCAACGAGGTCTTCGCCTCCTGCCAGCCCGCCTACATCACCGGGCTGAGCCTTCTGGGCGGCGAGCCCATGGAGCCGGAAAACCAGCGGGAGCTTCTCCCCTTCGTCCGGAATTTCAAAGCCCTCTACCCGAACAAGACCGTTTGGTGCTACTCTGGCTATACGTGGGAGCAGCTCACCGGCAAGGACCCTTGTCCCGCCCGGTGCGAAGTCACCGACGAGCTGCTGGCCCTGCTGGACGTCCTCGTAGACGGCCGCTTCGTCGAGGCAAAGCACGATATCTCCCTGCGCTTCCGCGGCAGCTCCAATCAGCGTCTGCTGGATGTGCCTAAGTCTCTTGCCGCCGGGCAGCCGGTCTGGTGGGAGGATGAGAAGGTCTTCGCCACGCATACGATGTAACAACAAAGCGTTCTGTTTTCCACCGCCCGGCAGGGCAATGTGGAAAACAGAACGCTTTTCGTTTATCGTGACTCCACCGCGTCCTCGATGATGCGGAGGAAGTCCCGGCCATAGTGGGCGGCTTTCTTTTCGCCCACGCCCGCGATGTTCAGCAGCTCGTCGAGGCTGAGGGGCTTCTTCTGTGTCATCTCGCGGAGGGTGGCGTCGTTGAAGATCATATAGGCGGGCACCTTCTGCTTCGCGGCCAGCCGCTTGCGCAGGGCATACAGCCCGGCCAGCAGCTTTTCGTCGGCTTCGCTCAGCGTTTCGGCATCGGCTGCGCGGCGGCGGGCACCGGCCAGACGCTTGGCGCTGGCGGCGGCGCGCTCCTTGGCCTGTGCGGCTTGCTGCTGCATCTCCTCGGCGGCCTGTTCCGACATCCGGCAGTTGGAGCAGTTGCCGCATCTGGGGGCCGCAGCCTCGCCGAAGTAGTTGAGCAGAAAGCTCCGCAGACAGCGTGGCGTCGTGGAATAGAAGGTCATGTACTTGAGCCGTTCCTCGGCTTTGCGGGCTGCTTCGGCTTTGACGTCCGCCGGGAGGCCGTTGTCCGCTTCCATCTCCTTGTCGATGAAGAAGCGGATGGTCCGCACGTCGGTGCCGGAGTAGAGCAGGGTGCAGCGAGCCGGTTCCCCGTCGCGGCCCGCGCGGCCCGCCTCCTGATAGTAACTTTCCAGATCTTTGGGCATATTGTAATGAATGACGAACCGGACGTTGGGTTTATCGATGCCCATGCCAAAGGCGTTGGTGGCCACCATGATCTGCACCCGGTCGTAAAGGAAGTCATCCTGATTTTTCCGCCGGGTCTCCGGGTCGAGCTTGGCGTGATACGCCGCCGCCCGGATGCCCCGGCTCTGGAGCAGACGGGTCGTCTCGTCCACCTGCTTGGTGGTGCTGCAATAGATGATGCCCGCGTTGTCCCGCTCTTTGAGCACCAGATCCAGCAGGACCCGCGGCTTTTCGCTGGGCAGGGCGCGGCGGGTGCCGAAGTAGAGATTCGGGCGGTCGAAGCTGGTGATGACCTCATAGGGGTCGTGGAGATCCAGATGGCTGCGGATGTCGTCCCGGACATGGGCGGTGGCCGTGGCCGTGAAGGCTCCGATGACCGGGCGCTTAGGCAGGGTCTCCACGAACTCTTTGATGCGGAGGTAGCTGGGGCGGAAGTCCTGTCCCCACTGGCTGATGCAGTGGGCCTCGTCCACTGTCACCATACTGATCTCCCGCTCCTGCGCAAACCGCTGGAAGCCCGGCATCTCCAACCGCTCCGGGGCCACATAGATGATCTTATACCAGCCCTCCCGCGCACGGCGGAGCATCAGGGCTTTCTGGTTGTCGGTCAGGCTGTTGTTCAGGAACGCCGCCGCCACGCCGGCCTGTACCAGCGCCCCCACCTGATCTTTCATCAGGCTGACCAGCGGCGACACCACGATGGTGATGCCCGGCAGCAGCAGCGCGGGCACCTGATAGCAGATGGACTTGCCCGCACCGGTGGGCATCACGGCCAGAACGTCCTGCCCGGCCAGCAGCCGGGAGACGATCTGCTCCTGTCCGGGGCGGAAGCCGTCATAGCCGAACACTTTTTTTAAGATCGAATGCGGGTTTTCCATGAGTTCCTCCGTTATAATAGATGAGCACTGCCTTTGGAGCCTTACCAGTATACCACAAAAAACGCCGGTTTGCGCGCCGGAGGGCCTCCTTTTTGGCAAAACGAACGAAATGTCACAAGGATTTTTTTACAATTGATAGCTTTTCAGGCGCGAAAATGATATAATGAGACTACATATCTCCATCCCGGCTGTTTTTTGTGCCGGACCCAACGAAAAAGGAGCATTTTAAACCATGCAGAAATTGATCACATTTGCAGTCCCCTGCTATAATTCTGCCGCTTATATGCGTCACTGCATCGAGACCCTGCTCTCCGCCGGAGAACAGGCCGAGATCATCCTCGTGGACGACGGTTCCGTCAAGGACGAGACCCCCGCCATCTGCGACGAATATGCCGAGAAGTACCCCACCATCGTCAAGGCCATCCATCAGGAGAACGGCGGCCACGGCGAGGGCGTCAATCAGGGCATCCGGAACGCCACCGGCCTGTACTACAAGGTCGTGGACAGCGACGACTGGCTCGACACCGCCGCCCTCAAGACCGTGCTGGCCAAGCTGCAGACCCTCGTGGCCCGCGGCACTGCCCCCGACCTGATGATCTGCAACTACGTGTACGAGCATGTGGAGGACAACACCAGCCACACCGTCCGCTACACCAACGTCTTCCCGGAGAACCGGCTCTTCACTTGGATGCACGTGGGCCATTTCCGCCCGGACCAGAACCTGCTGATGCACTCGGTCATCTACCGCACGCAGGTGCTGCGGGACTGCGGCATGGTGCTGCCCAAGCACACCTTCTACGTGGACAACATCTTCGTCTACCAGCCGCTGCCCTACGTCAAGAGCATGTACTACATGAACCTTGACCTCTACCGCTACTTCATCGGCCGCTCCGACCAGAGCGTGAACGAGAGCGTCATGGTCAAGCGTGTAGACCAGCAGCTCCGCGTCACCAAGCACATGATCGATTGTCAGGACCTCGACGCCCTCAAGAACGAGAAGCGTCTGCGCAGCTACATGCTGCACTACCTGTCCATGATGATGGCCGTCAGCGATATCTTCCTGCTGCTGGACGGCAGCGCCGAGGCCAAGGCCAAGAAGGCCGACCTATGGAGCTACCTCAAGGCCCACACCAGCCCCGCCGTCTTCCACTCCATCCGCTACGGCTTCGGCGGCGTGACCAACCTCAACTTCCCCAAGGGGGATACCATCGTCATCGGCTGCTACCGCATCGCGCAGAAGCTCTTCAAATTCAACTAAAATAAAACTTGTTGTTTCTTTTGGAATAATGTTGCCGAACCGGGCGGCTGGATCACATCCAGCAGCCCGGTTTTTGTTTGGATACAAGCTCGTTCATCTACCCGCCGTCACCTCCTATCTGGTGGCGGGTCTGCTGCTGGGGCCCTTCTTTCTGGGCAGGCTTGGCCTGAGCGGCTGGGGCATCGGCTTCGGGAACATCGTACAGGTCGAGGGCTACGGCATCATCACGCAGGTGGCGCTGGGCTTTATCTCCTTCGTCATCGGCAACGAATTCCGCCTGTCGGCCCTTGAGAGCATGGGCAAACAGGCCATCACGGTGGGCATCCTGCAAGCCGTGGTGACCACCGGCCTCGCGGATGTGGCACTGGTCATCCTGCACCTTCTCCGCCCGGACATCATCTCCATGGCCTCCGCCATCACGCTGGGCGCCATTGCAGCCGCTACGGCCCCCGCCGCCACCCTGATGGTCGTCAAACAGTACAAGGCCAACGGCCCGCTGACCCATCTGCTGCTGATGGTCGTTGCCATCGACGACGCCGTGGGTCTGGTGCTCTTTTCGGCTTCCTTCGGCGTGGCGAACGCGCTGGAGCAGGGCCGCATCGACCCCATCAGCGTCATCGTCGAGCCGCTGGTGGAGATCGTCATCTCACTGGGGCTGGGTGCGCTGGCCGGTTTCGTGCTCAACCAGCTGGAAGTCTACTTTCACTCCCGCTCCAAGCGTATGAGCCTCTCCGTCGCCTTTGTCCTGCTGACGGTAGGCCTCTCGATGCTCTCCTTCCAGATCGGGCCGGTGCACTGCAGCTTCTCGCTGCTGCTGGTCTGCATGATGACGGGCACCGTCTTCTGCAACATCTGCCCCACTTCCGATGAGCTGATGGACCGCCTCGACCGCTGGGTGTCGCCAGTGAACATCCTTTTCTTCGTCCTCAGCGGCGCAGAGCTGGACCTGAACATCCTGTCGAACCCGCTGGTGCTCCTCATCGGCGTGGTGTACATCACCTCCCGCTCGCTGGGCAAGATCAGCGGCTCCTACGTGAGCTGCCGCGCCACCCACTGCAGCGAAAAGATCCAGAAGTACCTTGGCATCACGCTGCTGCCGCAGGCCGGTGTGGCGCTGGGCATGGCAGCCGAAGCCGCCGAGCTTTCCGACGGCCACATGGTGCGGAACGTCGTGCTTTTCTCGGTGCTCGTGTATGAGCTGGTCGGCCCGACCCTGACCAAGTTCAGCCTGACCGCCGCCGGTGAGATCGAACCGGAAGGCCGTACCAGTGCCCGTACCGCCAACAAACCGGAAGTACCCGTCACCTTGGACTGATCTCAACAAACAAAAAGGGGCTGCTGCACATCGTTTCGCCGAATGTGCAGCAGCTCCTTTTGTTCTCAGTAGGTGTCCGAGCAGCCCAGTAATAATTTCATGTAGGCGAAGGTCCGCTCCTGCCCAAGGTCGCGCACCATTTTCAGCAGCTTTTCCAGCAGGGCGCGGGTCTCCGGGTGGAGCATGTAATGATCTTTGCTGTGCTCGTAGTATTCCCACGGGGAGGCATCGGTGTATTTTTCGCCCAGATAGATCTGGCTGGCCGCCACCCGGTCGCAGATCATCTCGCAGACATACCGCAGCGGCATCTTCATGCCGGTCATGCCGGATTTATTGGTGCTGTAGTCGATCCAGTATTCGAGGTGGTGCTTGTTCCGGCCCTTGTGGTGGAGCCACGCCGAGGAGTAGCCCTTGGCGTCCCGCTCGGCCTCGTTGGGGCTGTGGTCGCCCTGATAGTAGATGCAGCCGGGGATGAACTCCGTGGGGCTGTATTTGCTCAGGTCGTGGGCCAAGCCCTGCTCGTACAGGCCGCATTCAAAGCAGTATTTCATCACCAGCAGCTTGTGGCGGGTGATGGTCTCAAAATGGCCTAGGATGTTCATGCTTCGCCTCCGCGAAAACGCACTGTCACCTTCCCCGCTTTCAGCCCGCGCAGATCGTCGCTCTCCGAAAAATCCTCCCGGTCGCGGGTCAGGTTGGGGTTGTAGTAGGGGTCGTCGAGGATATTTTCCTTCCCGTGGATGGCATAGAGCCGCTGCTGCTCGGCGGCGAAGCGGGCCGCCTTGGCGGGATCCTTTTCGTCGCCGCCGCGGCTCTTGCTCTCATAGTGGGTCAGCTCGGCGTAGGGGGTCCATGCGATGCGGCAGCCCGCATCCCGCACCCGCAGACAGAAGTCCACGTCGTTGAACGCCACGGCGAACTGTTCATCCAGCCCGCCCACTTCGTCGTAGACGCTGGCCTTGACCAGCAGACAGGCCCCCGTCACCGCCGAGAAGTCCTGCACGGTGGCGATGCGGAACAGATAGCCGCTGCCGCCCTTCTGCTTGTACTTGTGGCTGTGGCCCGCGTAGCCCCCAAGGCCCGTGATGACGCCCGCATGCTGGAGCGTCTCGTCCGGGTAGTAGAGCATGGCCCCACAGATGGCCGCACCGCCCTTGTGGGCGCACTGCCGCAGCAGCTCCGTCAGCCAGTCCCCGTTGCGGACTTCCACATCGTTGTTGAGCAGCAGCAGGTAATCCCCCGCTGCCGCTTTCCGGCCAAAGTTGTTGATGCCGGAGAAGTTGAAGCCCTTTTCCGGGTAGGTGACCACCTTCAGGCCGTCGTATCGCTGTTTCGCCTTCTCGTAGTAGGCGAAGGTGGCCGGGTCAGTGGAGTTGTTCTCGATGACGATGATCTCGTAGTTGTCCCACGTCGTCTTTTTCCAGATGCTTTGCAGACACTTTTCGAGGTCATCGGTGTGGTCCTTGTTGGGGATGAGGATGCTCACCTTCGGGTCGCCCTCGATGTCCCACTTCACCCGGTAAGTGCTGGGGAAGAGGCCGTCCTCCACCGTACCGGTGCGGCCGGTGCGGGCCAAGTGGTCGGCCAGCGCCTTTTTGGCTGCTGCTGCCACATAGGGCTTGGCCTCGGTGCCGCCGGAAGTAGACCCCGCATGGACCCGCCAATAATAGAGCACCTGCGGCACATGGGCCGCGCCGCCCACCTGCTCGATGAGCCGGAGGAAGAGGTCGTGGTCCTGACTGCCATCGCACTCCGGCCGCTCGCCGCCTACGGCATCCCACAGGGCCTTTTGGAACACGGCCAAATGGCAGATGTAGTTGCAGCAGAGCAGGTAATCCGGCGCATAATCCGGCTTGAAGTGCGCTACGATGGGCCGCTGGATGCTCTTGGAGAAGAGCGCTTCATCGCTGTAAAGGAAGCCATCCGGCTCCCCCCGCTCCCGCAATTGCAGGATGGCCTTGCCCATCGTGTACATCGCGTGGGGAGCCAGAATGTCGTCGTGGTCCGCAAGGGCCAGATAGTCCCCGGTGGCAAGGGAAGCGGCGGCATTGGTGTTCGCCGCAATGCCCTTATTTTCGATCTTTTTGTATACGATGCGTTGATTCTTTGCCTGATATTCCTCCACGATCCGTTTTACGGCATCGTGTTCCACGTCGGACGCATCGGCAAGGCAGAGCTGGCCGTTGGGAGCCGTCTGATCCACAAAAGAATCCAGAAATTCCCGCAGGTAAGGTTCCGGCGTATTGTACAGCGGGGTCAAGATCGAGATGGTGGGCAGCCCGCAGGAGTCCGCCGTCTGCCCGGCCAGTTCGGCCCTTTGGGCTTCCAGCACCTTTTTCGTGGGCAGATACCGGGCCTTTTTGCCGAAGCACCGGCGCTTGACGAAGCCGGCCCCCCGCGCCAGCATGGTGCCGAGGCCCTCATCTTTCGTCAGCTGGACAGCATAGCCCGCCAGCTCCTTGGCGCGTTTCAGTCGTACATTCATCTCATGCCTCGCCGCGCTGGGTCGCCTTGTAAGCGTCACAGACCGTCTTGGTGTCGCCGTTCATCTTCAGGTGGCCGTGGCTCAGCCATGCCACCTTGCTGCACATCCGCTCGATCTGCTCGATGGAGTGGGACACCAGAATGACCGTAGTGCCGCCCGCCATCAGCTCCTGCATCCGCTTTTCGCACTTCTGCTGGAAGAGGAAGTCGCCCACCGACAGCACCTCGTCCGCGATCAGGATGTCGGGCTTGGTGATGGTGGCAATGGCAAAGCCAATGCGGGCCACCATGCCGGAGGAATAGTTCTTGAGCGGGACGTCGAGGAAGTTCTGCAGTTCGCTGAACTCCACGATCTCGTCAAATTTTTCGTTGAGGTACTTGGGCGAGAACCCAAGCACCGTGCCGTTCAGGTAGATATTCTCGCGGGCGGTCAGGTCCATATCGAAGCCCGCGCCCAGCTCGATGAGCGGGGCGATGGTGCCGTTGACGGTCACCTTGCCCTTGGAGGGCTTGTACACGCCCGCAATGGTCTTGAGCAGGGTAGACTTGCCCGAACCGTTCAGGCCCACAAGGCCGTAAAAATCGCCGGGCATGATGTCAAGGCTGACATCTTTCAGGGCGTAGAACTCGTCGTATTGCAGACGGCCCTGCACCATGGCCAGCAGGTATTCTTTCAAGCTCTCGTGCTTTTCGGTGGAGAGGTTGAAGCACATGGAAACATTGTCCACTTTGATGATCGGTTCCATTTTGTCCCCTCCTTAAATGTGCAGCACGAAGCGATCCTGCGTTTTGCGGAACATCCAGACGCCCACCACCATGGACAGCACCGCGCAGATGCCGCAGACCGCGAACATGTTGAAGTCCAGCGGGATGCCCCACATCAGGGTGCGGCGGAAACCGGTGATATACCAATACATCGGGTTCAGCTTGATGATCTGCTGCATGTTGAAGCCGCCGATGGAGAAGGTCATCTGGGTGGGGTCGTAGAAGATGGCGGAGAAGTAGAGCAGCGCCGTGGTGAAGACGCTCCAGATGTGCATGATATCCCGGAAGAAGACCGTTGCCGCCGCGAGGAAAAGCCCGACGCCGAGGCTGAAGAAGAAGAGGGTCACCAGCGGGTAGAGCGCCTCAAGGATCGTCAGGTGGAACGGTGCCCCGGTGAAGATCATCACCAACAGCAGAGCCACAAAGCTGAACACGCAGTTCACCATGGCGAAGCAGCACTTCTCCAGCGGGAAGATATACTTGGGGATATACACTTTTTTCAGCAGGGGCGCGGCGCTGAGCACGCTGGACATGCTGGCTGAGGTGGCCTCGTTGAAGAAGTTGAACAGCAGCTGGCCGCACATCAGGAAGACCGGGAAGTTGTCGATGCCGCTGCCCCGCATATCCATCAGGCTGCTGAACACGGCCCAGTACACAAGGCACATCAGCAGCGGGTTCAGCACGCTCCACACCACGCCCAGCACGCTGCGGCGGTATTTGAGCTTGAAGTCACGGCTGACGAGGTTCCACAGCAGATAGCGGTACCGCCAAAAGCCGTTGAGCATTCCTTTCAGTTTTGCCACAGGCGATCACCACTTTTCAAAGAATTCGAACTTCTGAGCTGCAAAGGACTCATGCAGCTTGTCCTTGGCGCTGGTCTTGTGCTCGCAGCCGCAGTCCGGCCACTGAACGTTGACGGTGGGGTCATCGTAGGGGATGCCGCCCTCGCTGGTGGGGTCGTAGACGTCGGTGCACTTGTAGCAGAATTCCGCCACATCGCTCAGCACGAGGAAGCCGTGGGCAAAGCCTTCGGGGATATAGAACATCTTCTTGTTCTCCTCGGACAGGGTCACGCCCACCCACTTGCCGAAGGTGGCGCTGTGGGGGCGGCAGTCCACGGCGACGTCATACACTTCGCCCTTGGTCACGCGGACCAGCTTGCCCTGCGTGTGGTTCTTCTGGAAGTGCAGACCGCGCAGCACGCCGCGGGTGGAGCGGCTCTGGTTGTCCTGCACGAACTCTTTGTCGATGCCGGCTTCTGCGAACTGATCCTTCTGATACGTCTCCATGAAATAGCCGCGGTCATCGCCGAACACCTGCGGCTCAATGACCACAACACCGGGGATCTCGGTCTGCGTAAAAGTAAATTTGCCCATATTTCGTTTCCTCTCTGTTTTCTTTTGAAAATTATTTTCTTTTTGTTGTATATGAAAAGTCCCGAAGGGCTTTTTCGCAGGGTAGATAGCTCGCCCTCTCAGTCACGCTTCGCGTGCCAGCTCCCCCAAAGTGGGAGCCCTTGGCATATCGGGCAAGTCTGAGCGCATACCGGCAGCAGCCGGGCCTTGCGCTCTATCGTCAGTGCTTACTTCTCGGCTTACGTTTTCTCTTAGTTCGGATGCGTATGATTGCAAACACCACCACCGCCGCCAGCACCGTGGCGCCGAGGGAGATGGCGAGCAAGCCGCCCGCGGTTTTCTTGATATTGCGGGAGGCGGGGAGCTGAACGTTCGCGTTGGTCGCGACGACCTCTTCCAGCCCTTCGATGTTCGCCTTGACCCGGACGGAGGTGGATTCCTGCACATCGCCGCCCTGAATGGTATACACCGCGTAAGCCTCCGGGTCAACCCCCAAAATATAGCGTTCGGGCAGTTCAAGGCTCACCGACACATTGTCGGCGGTCAGGCCGTCGGCCAACAGCAGCCGCACACCGGGGTCGCTGACGGTCACAGTACCCATGGCGCTGCCGCCGCCCACGACCTCCATCTGGGCCGTCACCCCCTGCGCGGGGATGTCGGTGTAGCCGGTAAAGGTCGCAAAGGCGTGATCCAGCAGGGTGCGGACATCGTTGTACTTGTCGGTCTTCAGGTTGCTCTGCATGGTCACGCAGATGAGCCGGACGCCGTTCTGCTCCGCCAGACAGACGTAGCTGTAGCGGGCAATGTTGGTGTAGCCGATCTTCGAGCCCAAAATGGCCGGGATATAGTACCGGCTGGATCCCACCCGCATCTTATCCTGCTGGTGGAAGTACCGGGTCACGGGCTGGATGTTGGTAGGGGCCATCGTGTACATCTCGTTCCGGGTGAAAAGGGTCTCAAAGCCCGGCTGGGTCAGCGCCCAGCGCAGGATCTGCGCCATATCGTAGCAGCTGGTGTAGTGGTCCTCGTCGCTGATGCCGTGGGGGTTCGCGAAATGGGTGTGCTGCAAGCCCAGCTCCGCTACCTGTGCGTTCATCGCGGCCACACCGTCGGCGATGGTGCCGCCGCCGAAATATTCCGCCAGCAGGTTCGCGCCGTCGTTGGCGCTGGCCATCATGGTGGCGTACAGCGCATCCGTCAGGGGAACTTCCTCCCCTTCCTGCAATGCGATGTGGCTGGAATCAGTACCCGCCAGCGAGTAAACGTCCTCATGGCTGACGGTCAGCTTCACGCCGTCCCACCGGCCCTGCGCCTTTTCACAGGCAAGGCCCAGCGTCATCACCTTGGTGATCGACGCCGGGTGCAGTTCCTCGTCCATATTCTGCTGCGCCAGCACCAGCCCGGTGTCCGCGTCAATGATACAGTAAGCTTCGGTGGTCGTCAGGGCCGGGGCCGCCGCCGCGCCGGGCGCAAAGGCCGCCAACAGGCACAGCAGGGCCGCGCACAGCACGGTGATCTGTTTTTTCATCTGGTATACTCCGTTGTTCCTTTAATCTGTTTTAGTATACCACACTTTGCCCCGCCTGAAAAGAGAAATGCGCCCCTTCACGCCCCGATCCTCTCCCGCAGCAGGGGCTGGATCTGCCGCCCGGCCAGCGCCGCTTCCAGCGCAGCGGGCAGCAGGGCGAAATCCGCCTTCAGGCTCTGCGGCTTCGCGGCCGGGTCATCCTGCCCGTAGGGCACAAAATAGTAATGTTTACGCTGGCGCAGCCGGGCGATGTTCTCCCCCGATGCCCCCAGCCCGTCGTTGGTGGAGACGGCGATCAAAACCGGGCACCCCACCCGCAGCAGACTTTTCGCCGCCAGCGTCACCGGCGTGTCGGAAAGGCCCACCGCCAGCCGAGCCAGTGTGGTTCCGGTGCAGGGCGCAATGACCAGCGCCTCAGCCAGCCGCTTCGGCCCCAGCGGCTCCACGGCTTGCAGAGTATCCAGCACCGGGTTCCCGGTCAGCTCCTCCAGCCGCGCCTTCCATTCCGCCGCCGTGCCAAACCGGGTGTCCAGCCGGGACGCTGCAAAGCTCATCACCGGCAGCAGCTCCCAGCCCTGCCGCACCAGCCGCCCGGCCTGTGCCGTGGCCGTGGCCAGCGTACAAAAGCTCCCGCAGACCGCAAACGCGATCCGCCCTCGCGGTGTGTTCATGCTCTCCCCTCCCGCTCCTGTATCATCGCGCAGACCGTCTGCGCCACAAACCCACCCGCCGTTTCCGGCGCACAGGCGGCGGGCAGACTCAGCGCATGGACCGCCGTATGGCCCAGCTGCTGCGCCGCCGCAAAGTCTGTTCCACCGGGCCGCGATGCCAGATCAACGATCAGGCTCCCCGGCCGCAGGGCTGCCAGCACCGGCTCGGTCAGCACTGGGGCGGGGACGGTGTTCACCACCGTATCAAATGCCGGGGCCGCCCCGGCCACCGCCGCCAGCGGAATGCTGCGCAGCCCCAGACTTTCGGCCAGCGCCCGCGGCCCGGCCCGCCGCGCGGCCACCGTCACCTGTGCGCCCAGCGCGGCCAGCCGCACCCCCAGTGCTTGCCCTACCGGCCCGAACCCGGCCAGCAGCACACCGCTGCCCCAGAGCGTCTGGGACCGCCGCGCCAACAGAATGCCGATGCACCCCTCCGCCGTGGGGATGGCGTTCCGCACGGTCAGCTCCTCCCGCGTGAAGTAATCCACCAGCTCTACCCCGGCCTCCCGCGCGATCTGCTGCGCCTCCGCCGACAGCTTCCCGCCCAGCGCCAGTGCCCCCGGCTTCGCCGCCCGCAGCAGCGCGGCAAGCGGCGTCCGCGCCTCGTCCAGCGGGAGCGGCAGCAGGATGTAATCTGCTCGTGCCACCTCTTCCGCGCCGCACACTTCGTATCCCGCCCGCGCCAGCGCCCGGCCCGCCGCCGCTTGCCGCGCGTCCCCGCCGATCACCGCAAACCGTTTCCGTTCCTCCATGCCCGCTCCCCCTCCCAAGGTTTACGACAGGCTATGCAGGGAGCCGCCAAGATGTGAAACCGCGCTTGACTTTTAGGCCCAAGTGCATATAATAGAATTAACGAATGTAAATAAGTCTCCATGGAGACACATAAGCAAACAAGAAGCCCCCCGGTATCGCTACTACCGAGGGGCTTCCTGTTTTTAGTGCTTACCGCCCTTGAACTGGTCGTCAAGCCACTTGCAAATATAGTAAGCCACTATACCTGCTGCGACGGACAGAACGAATGTAAACACCATCTCCATGGGGATCACCTCCTTCCCATGAAAATGAGAGGAGTGGAGCGGCATTTACAGAATATCACATTACCAGCTAAATTTCAACAAAAAAGCGAGTAACCGCCATTGCATCCCCAAGCTCGCGGTTACCCGCTCCTCTACGGAATGAGTGATTGCCGGTAAGGAGCTAGCCGTTTGCGGGCCAGCGCCTTTTCTATTTGTAGCATAACCTTCCTACGTCCAATTGTCAAGCGTTCGGCTTGCTTTGGGCGTTTCTTTTTGCGCAAAAATCCCCGGAACGAAACCGTGGGGCTCCTTCCGGGGAACGTCTCAATATCTTATTGCGTTCTGTCGATTTTTGTGTTATCCTGTAATTGCCATCTTGCTATGGCAGAAAGGCACTGCGCCCTAAACGCAGGCGGCAACTCCCTACCGGACGGTTTTGTTTTTCAAACACAACGCCGGGAGGGCGACTTTTGCAAGTTTTCCCTTCTCGGTCGTTTTCTACTTCCGAAAAGGGGGAATGTCACATGACATTATCTGAACTTTTGACTCTGCTGGCCCTTGGCATCAGTTTGCTGATGCTGATCGTCACAGTGATCTACGACACGATCGATATCGTGCTTCGCCTCAAAGAGCTTCAGACCAAAAATGAGCAAAAGAAATGACCGCCCTCGCTTAGCACCCGTTGGCGGTCATTTTCTTTTGACTTTCCGATAGGGAGCTAGCCGTTTGCGGGCCAGCGCCTTTTCTATTTGTAGTATAACCTTCCTACGTCCAATTGTCAAGCGTTCGGCTTGTTTTGGGCGTCTCTTTTTGCGCAAAAATCCCCGGAACGAAACCGTGGGGCTCCTTCCGGGGAACGTCTCAATATCTTATTGCGCTCTGTCGATTTTTGTGTTATCCTGTAATTGCCATCTTGCGATGGCAGAAAGGCACTGCGCCCTAAACGCAGGCGGCAACCCCTTACCGGTTCCCTAGGCGCCGGGACGGGCGATTTCTCTTGTTGTTGCGCTTCCCCGGACGCCAAAAGCGAAAGGGGGGATTCCACCATGACATTTGAACAGGTCGTTCTCCTGCTCAGCCTGATCGGCGGGGCAGTGTACGTTACATTTCAGATCACATGGACCGTTTCTCACAGCGATGAACACAAGAAAAAATGACCGCCTCATAGTTCCAGCCGTGAGCGGTCATCTTTTTCTTGACTAAACCGGTAAGGAGCCAGCCGTTTGCGGGCCAGCGCCTTTTCTATTTGTAGTATAACCTTCCTACGTCCAATTGTCAAGCGTTCGGCTTGCTTTGGGCGTTTCTTTTTGCGCAAAAATGCCCCGGAATGAAACCGCAATGTTCATTCCGGGGCTTCGTTGATTCAATGGGTCATTTGGTGCAGTTCAAAGGGTATATTCAGTGATGCAATGCCCAATTTGTCGTAGGAACTTATTAGTGGTTTACCTTCTGGGTAGGAGTCTTAATAACTGCAACAGTGTACGTGGTTCCATTGATAGTGGCGTCTGCAAAGCCAATCAGCGACACAGCGCCATCAATTGCTTCGTACTCAGGATTAAGCTTAGCACTGTTGAAAGTATCACTGTTCATAATAATCGTCAAAGCATCAATGCCACTATCCAGCGTATTATACAGCTTGCTGTCATACTTTACCTTCGGAGCGTATCCAACCAGATACTGATTGGTAGTGTCATCACCTGCAACAGCCTTCTTAATCTCATCTGCCTTAGCAACGCGCTGGCTATTCAAAGTGGAGTCATCTTTGACATCAGTTTCCAGAATCTTTGCAACGCTCTGTGCCTTTGCCTTCATGTCAGAATCAGCCTTAACAGACTCAATCTTGACATCCTTTTTTTCCAGAGCCTTTAATGCCGCCGTAGTCTTCAGCGTATCATTGAAAATCTTAATGACTTCCTTCTCATTCACAGAAGTGCCACAGCCGGTCAGGACTGCCAGAGCCATAACGCCAGCGAGCGCAACGGCCATGAGTTTCTTAAACATTTTCATAATCGTATCCTCCAAAATAGTTTTCACACTGCACCCATTCAGGCGTTTTCTGTTCGCCTGATTTGTTAAGCTCATATTACCATTTTGTCACCATTTATTCAATACCCTTTTTGATTTTTGTTTCATTTGACAATTTCAGGTGGATTCTACTGGGCATTTTGCTGGAAGTCAAAGGAAAAATTGGCGGACAGAAAAAGCCCCTTGGCGGGGGTACAGCCAAGGGGCGAATGCCTTTTTCAATCACACATATTGCATCGAACCTACATTAACGAATTCCAAACTCTTTCATCAATTCCGCGCGGCTCTTTTCATCTTCAGAAGCCCTCTTTACATCGTCAATGCGATTCTGGTCAAGAAGCTTCTTAACCAGCAAAGCCATTTTGTTTTCACCACGGCTCTCGCCTTTCACAATGCCTTTTGCAATGCCTTTTTCAATGCCTCTGCTTTCCACTTTATCAAGCACATCACACATATTGCGTGGGCCTCCTTTCCTGTCATCGGTGCTGGTATTATATGCGTCTTCAAATCGGTGGTCATTCGTCATAATACTCAGCAGTTGAAGCGTTTCTTGCACATGGGTCAGATCCTGTGAACTTGGCACATAATCGCCATTCTCTCTTTTCTGCACAAAGTAGTCTGCAACCACCTTGAAATCGCTTTGGAACAGCTCTACCTGCTCACGGTTCAGATACGCGATCTGGAACAAGTTGATTTTATAATCGTTGACGTATGGCTCAAACTCGTTTGGAACGTTCAGCCGTTCTTTCAGAGAAAGCGGCCCGCTCCACGGTTTCTCATGACCAAAATAGAGCACCAGCGTCACGACTGGGTAGCGGCTTCCTGTATCATGATCTCCCAGAAGCTGCGCCCGATACTCTGCACCATCATAGCCTATCACTCGGAGCGGCATATCCGGGTCGGATGCAGTCTGGTTTTCAAAGCCGATACACGCCACCCGGATGTTACCGTTCTTCCAGCGTTTGGCAACATCTCGTTCAATTTCATGGAGTCTGCCATCCGCTTTATAATAGGTGCGCGGAGCCTGATCTTCCAATTCATCTGCACCTAAAACTTGCTTTCCGTTGAATAACAGCACGTTTACGATATCAGAGAACACATCATTGTAGGATTCCAGAATCTTTTCAGATGCGTCTTTTTCTGCCACAGACTCACCGCCTTTCTTTTTCTTATATTACCACAGCGCACAGATCGAATCAATCATATCCATGTAAACTTTTCAACACCTTTAAGCTGCACATTGCTGGCTGTCAGTGAGTCATAAAGATGTTCAGCATGGTATCACCTCGCAGATGTGAGTCACTTGCTATTGTTGTACCTTCTTTTCGCCCGCAAAACAAGACGCAAAAAGCCCTCCGGCTTCCTATCGCAGAAACCGGGGGCTTTGTTCGCTTTATTGGTGCTTTCTCAAGCCCTCACGCAATACCTTGCGGGGGGCTTGATCGCCGTCTGGGCGGGTGCCAAAATTGCAGAGCGTTCGAGGCAACGGCATAATTTTTCTTTTAACACGCTGTATCCCCAAAGAAAGGCTTCACTGTACTAAGAGAAACGCCGTTACGCTTTGCTTTTTCCTGTTCATAGGTCACACGAGTAGCTTCTTCAATAAAAGCTTTCACTTCCGGTGTTGCTGTTGACCATGTGACGTTAAAGCGTCTGCAGATCCGATAGAATGTGCAATAAAATGCTTCTCGCTCCGCATCACGCTGAAAATATTCTTTTGCACTCATCAACCTCACCTCACTTCAAGTAAGTCACAAAGATGTTCATTGCTGCCTCATCAGAGAGTTCATAACGCGGTGCTCCACTTTTATGATAAATGGTACAAACTTTGCCATACAGACCTCTTTTCCCGCTAGAGCAAACTTTGAACTCGTAGGAAAAGCACATTTCAAAGCTGCTTGCATTTCTTTCCCTCACGCCCAGTGAACTGATGGGTGGCATCGCCAACCCTTTCACTGACTCTAAAACGTTGCGTGATGCACTCCACCTCGATCTTCAACAATTGAGCCAACGATGTGGCCTTTCCATTGATGAACTGCAAAAAATTGAAGCTGGCGAAGATGTCCCCCTCGCAGAACTGCGAGATGTCGCCTATTGCCTTGGAACCGGAGTAACTGGTGTACTGGGCGACGGTTATTTTCAAACTCCGGTCAGCAGCATGGATTACTTTGTCAAAAACGATCCAACAACAATCCATTCTCCCGGTGGATTTTGGGGACACTTAGGCATCTTAGTCCAAGGTCAGCCAAAATATTTGTGGTTTCCGATAACGGCCTATACCCGGCAGCTAGTTTATAAAAATAGCACTGAAAAATATATGGCCATTCCTTGTATGGACAACTCTCTTTTGCTGATCAACTGCGATAAAATTGAAGAGCTGGTGCTTCTTGATGAGGCCTGCGGCTCTCCTGTTGACATGGATTGGGACAGCACTGTAAATGAGGGCGAAATTCCGGCGGTTGTGTATGAAGCGTTTGATGATTATATGACATACAAAGACGTCGGAGACACTCCTTCCCACTACAATCTTTCCGCATTACTGGTAGGGGCCATCGACCACATTATTGATATTTGTAAAATCGATTCCGAAGCGTTCGCTTCTAAACTGAACACCGCCACTATTATATTCTCGAATGGTCGAATTCAGCACCTCTCTTTGTCTTACGATGTCTCGGACTCTTTAGCCACTGCTGTGCAGCAAATTTATGAAATGGGCGAATTACTTGATAATAATATTGTAACGATTGAGGCCTGCGATGAAGTCGAGACTCTAATCAACTTCAAGAACATATCAATGATTCAACTTCCACTTGCAAAAATTGAGTGCGACATTAAGAGATCTCTGTCTGAGACGGATGATGCGTAATTGGGAATCAATTCATTGATAATTCACGATATAAAAACCGCCCCGATCTCCTGTTACGGAAACCGGGGCGGTTCGTTTGCTTTATGGGTTTTTATTCGCGCTTCTCAAGCCCTCACGCAATTACTTGCGGGGGTTCTTGATGGCAGCCTTGGCGGGCGATAAAATTGCAGAGTTCTCCTTTCCAGAAATAGCATTTCACTTTCCGTTGCGCCCGTGGTTTTTTGTAAGCCCCGCGTATGCGGGGAAAGACGCCGGCAAGGATTTTCTGCGCAATGCGGCGGGGAAAAGTTCGCGGCCTTGCGTTCCGCGGCCAGCCTCTTGGGATCACCCCCGCGTATGCGGGGAAAAGTCACCGATGTTATCAACAGTGCCGAGACGGAGAGGATCACCCCCACGTATGCGGGGAAAAGTGGAAGGTCAGCGCGGCCATGTTGGCGCTCACGGGATCACCCCCGCGTATGCGGGGAAAAGCTGGCGGCCCAGTTGTAGGTGTCGATGATGGCGGGATCACCCCCACGTATGCGGGGAAAAGTGGAAGGTCAGCGCGGCCATGTTGGCGCTCACGGGATCACCCCCGCGTTTGCGGGGAAAAGGCCACCTGCGGCTGCTGCATCTGGCCGTATCCGGGATCACCCCCGCATATGCGGGGAAAAGGCTCTCCATGTCCAGCCCGGATGTGCAGCGGCGGAATCACCCCCGCGTTTGCGGGGAAAAGAGTGCGTGATAGCTTTTGTAAAGATATTCGATGGGATCACCCCCGCGTTTGCGGGGAAAAGATAATGCCATTTGCTCACTCCTCTCATGTATTTAGGATCACCCCCGCGTTTGCGGGGAAAAGGTGGCATTACGGCATATTTCCCGCAACTGTTTGGGATCACCCCCGCGTTTGCGGGGAAAAGTGTAAAGGAGAAATTGTCGAAAGGGGGCGGGAAGGATCACCCCCGCGTATGCGGGGAAAAGCCGATGCCCATGCCGTTCACGGTAGTGGTTTTGGGATCACCCCCGCGTATACGGGGAAAAGTAAATGATCTCCACAGTGGCCGAAAACTTGTTGGGATCACCCCCGCGTTTGCGGGGAAAAGTTGGCCGTGTGGTAGCGGATCAGCACTTCGCGGGGAAAAGAGAAAGCTCGTGATCTCCTGCATCTTGGCCGGGGGATCACCCCCGCGTTTGCGGGGAAAAGTGGTATTCAGAGGCGGCAAAATCTACGCCCTCAGGATCACCCCCGCGTTTGCGGGGAAAAGTGGTCACCTCGGCCTTGTACAGGTCGGCAATATCGTACACAAAGGAGCACTCGTGCCCCACATGAACAAAGCCAAGACCCGGGGCGCAGCCCAATGCCACGATCACCGCGTGCACCAGACCGTACAAACAGGCGTGCCCGGCAGAAAGCGCCTGATTGACGGCATCTCCCGATGCAAAATCCTCCGGGCGGTACAGTCGGCCGCTCCACGGAACACCGGTATCCTTGGAAGCTTTGCGGTATACCTGCCGCACACGGCTGCCCTCGCGTCCCCGCAGCTGCTGCATAGTCAGCCGGGAGATATCTTCGTCCGGGAAACGGAGCTGATACATCTTGCGTACCACATCCAGGTGCTTGCGGGTGTTGCTGACAAGCTCTGCCTGCCGCAGCAACAACTGCGAGTGGGTGGTCAGGGGACGGCCATGGGCGTAATACCGCACGCCGTGCTCACCTACCCAGACAGCACCCACGCCCGTGTCACCCATAAGTTCCATGGCACGGTGGGTCACCCGTGTACCCGGCCCCAGCAGCAGCACCGAGATGCCCGCCGCCGGGATCTGAACGATCCCTTTTTCGTCTGTAACGGTGATTGCGCCGTCCTGTCGGCCAAGGGTGCAGTGTTCCAGATACAGAAAGGTCATCCGGTCTTTCACCTGCGGCAGCGCCTGCAGGTCCGGCCGGATCATGCCCGGCATCTCGTCCATCTCAGTTTCCTCCGCGCATAACGGTCATCAGTCCAAGGCCATAGGCCTTGCCGCGCCCCATGCCCTGACACAGCAGTGCCCGGAACTGCTCTGCATCGGTCACCTGCAAAATGCCCTCATAGGTTACTGCCAACAGGGTCACCGGCCGGGTGCCGTGCTTGGCAAAGTGCTGCCACTGCACCCGGGTCACGGTAAATTCCTCCTCCCGCAGGGCAAAGCCGTGCTTTGCGGCGCGCTCCAACAGCCACTGCTTCTGGTACTGTGTCGTGCAATGTGCGGCTACCGTTCCCCGCGCTGCGAGGTTTTGGGGGTCTTTGCAGCTTTTTGTGGGGTTTGCAGTCAGCCGAAACTGCCAGCAGCTGCCCGGCTCCACCCGCTGCAAAAGCGGGTCGTAGCTGCAGGTCTCCGCAGCCGCTCCGGTGCCAAACTGCTCCACCACGCCGGACAGCTCCGGCGCATCCTCGCTGAGCAGCAGCAGATACAACCGCTCTCCCAGACGATCCAACCGCCACAGTCTGCGGCGGCGCTCCCCTGCAAAAGCGCTTTCCACTGCGCCATGCAGTTTTTGCGGTGCCGCCAGCGCAGCCATGGTGCTGCGGCGGGTGAGATTGAGTTCTACCCGTGATAAATACATTCTCTCGCCCCCTTTTTACAATTCCCGGAACGGATCGTGCTCCGTAGTCTCCGGGCTGTCCGGCACTTTCTGCCAAAGCTCCCGTACCGAGCGGTAGCCGTACTGCCGATGATGCGGGTCAAAGCTCACCGGCACATCCCGCTGCGGAGCTGTGCCCGGCTCTAGCGGGTCGGCGTCCAACAAGATCCGGCTCTGCCGTCCCGGACACAGGGGCGGTTCCGCTTGCAGCGCCTCCTGCAAGCTGCCCGGGCGTACTCCCAGACAGAGCGGCAGGGTAGGCGGGCAGCAGCGGCGGCCGAGATACAGCGGAAACGCCGGGTGCAGCAGCGCCTGCTGCAGCTGCTGCAAAAGGGCGACATCCTCGCTTTCAATACCGGCCAGAAACACGGCGTCCTGCAAATAATGGCGGTAGGTCACATAAGAGGTCTTTTCATCCTGCGTCTTTGCCGTGTGGTAGTCCACCAGCAGCTGCCCTTCCCGCTCCACGCGGACGCCGAACCGCAGCCCGGTCAATCGGAGCAGTGCTTCGCGCTCGTCCCGCCGCAGCCCCAGAGCTGCCGCCAGCAGACCGATCACGCCGCTCTTGGTGGGTTCCCGGCCCGTCTTGCGGGTCTCAAATTTGGAGTCCGCGCCCCACGCCTGCAAAGAGTCCGCGCCCCACGCCTGCAAAGGCGCTGCCAGCCGAAGCAACAGCGTTGCCATTACCCCACCTCATTTCCGGCAAGCGCATCCCGGACAGCCTTTTCCAGTGCGTCCAGCATCGCCTTTGCCGTCTGCGCCGGAGCCAGCACCTCCAGCCCGCTGCCCACGGTAAAGCTTTGCGCCGGAGCCTCGGCAAAGCTGCTGTACATCTGCTGCGCATACTGCGCCAGTGCCGCCTTGGAAGGTGCGGCGTAACCCTGCGCACTGCGGGGCACGGCACGCTCGAATGCGCCGCACAGGTTCACCGGCTGATCCTCCCGCAGGGTCACATATACCGCGTCCGGCAGAGTGCGGTTTGCAAAGGTGTTCTGCTTGCCGGTGGGCATGGAGAAGAGGAACGCCTCGCCAAAGGCCCGCACCGTTTCCGCTGCCTGCGCTGCACCCAGCTGCCCGGCCAGCTCCATCACGTTCACCGTAGCATAGCGGTACAGGGTGGAGGAGTTGTACTCCACCGTGCCCAGATGGCCTGCACCGGCGTTGTCCTCTGCCTGACAGTCATCCACGGCGGTAAAGTAATCGTACTCGTTCTG
>QWCB01001291.1_pt1 | contig 24350 bp, 13 predicted proteins | sample 1972511 | NCBI WGS metagenome assembly QWCB01 (sample SAMN09866719, study PRJNA288562) | Human gut metagenome isolate term5_stool, whole genome shotgun sequencing... | isolation source: gut | host: Homo sapiens | place: USA: California | reverse complement strand
GATTAACAAACCCGGCGTGTTCATCTATATTTATTATGTTGCTGTGCGTGATTCAGAAGGACGATTCAGGGGAGTACTCGAAATGATGCAAGATTGTAGCCGTATTCGTGCGCTTCAAGGTTCACGTACGCTGCTGACGTGGTCAAATGACATACAAGAAGTAAAATCAATGGAGGCGCAAAAGTCTACTCCGGACGATACGCCTGCTGCAAGAGAAGGCTCGACAATTGAACTCTCTGCCAATACTCGTTTACAGGATTTGTTCAAAATTTACCCAAAGCTACGACAAGATTTGCCAAGCATGAACTCTGCTTTTAAAATGCTCAATTCGCCTCTCGCACGCATTATCGTTCCTAAAGCAACCATCGCTATGATGAGCGAGCGCAGTGGTATTTCCCTTGATGACATACTTTCCATGTTAAATGAACTCATTGCTAAATACGAGAGAGAGTAATAAAATCCTTGACCCAAAATAACAGAAAACGAGAGCGTGCAAAAAGCCCCCAGTTTTTCAGTATGATATGCCCGTCATACACAATCGAGTAAGTCAGAAAGCTTTCGTTTCCCGACCTACTCGATTGTAAGACAAAAACCAAAGTGAAACGCTCTAGATACACCCACCTAAAAGGGTGGCACAAGTGGATTTGACTAGTCATCACCGTACTCGTACTAGGCTTTGCCGGGTCCGGCATTGTCCTAAACCATAGGGGTTTGGTATCGGGTATTGCCCTACCCCCCTCGAGGCGGTCAGATTGACCACCTCGAGGGGATAAAATGGAGCCTGATGGCGGTCTGACTACACCCCAAAAACACCCATTTTCATGGTAAATCCATTAATCGGGTCGCCCTCGCGCTAGAGCGATTTTTTTGCAACAGTCTCTTGACTTGATGAGCAATAAATCTTCCTCTCGTAACCGAAGTGGAGAAACATTTGGTCCAATCCTTTCTTCATGTAGCTCTAGTTTTTGGACCCTCTAAGTAGGAACAATGACAATGATTGAGATGAAAAGCTATTTTGTAAGTAAGGTTTATAAGGTGCATATTCCTTATAGCCCTTATAAGGCTTATATTGCTTGTATGACTTGCTTGGCTCATACTGGGTGTACTCACTTATAGCTCCCTTTTGAAAACCGACCACATAACCTTCGTGATCGTAGATTAAGCCATCTTCAAACCACCCAAAATGTTTACCATTGAAACCATAAATACTGAATGCGTCTCTGTCTGGTACGAGATAGGCAACAGGAGTTCCATTCCACAGATACATAGGAATATCTTCATCATCTGTATCTATGTAGGCTATTGCCTCTCCTTTAGAGTTGAATAATGTTATTTCTTCAGCCATTGTGGAAACGACTGATACGATAAACAACAACACGATGAGCAAGGTCTTTTTCATAAGTCTATTATATTTTATCTGCATACTGCTCTGGATAAAAAGCCTCCCAATGGGTAATCTCGCTGGTGTTGTCTAGCTTCATGGGGGAATATTTTCAATTCTCCCCATGCTCGAAAATCACACCGCCACGCAGTCCTTTCGATTTATTGGCCTCGCTGTTCATATAGTCATATAATGCGTTGTGTTTAGCAGAGGCATTAGGGGCGCTCTCTTGGCTTTTGTTGTAGAAAAGGAATACCAGACCGTTCTTCATCTTTATGATGCCGTAGCCCATACGAACTACGACACGCACTGCAACACCACTGGCGGTGCTACCAGGACACTTAAAGCGGAGAGGGGGGGATTCGAACCCCCGGTACCGGTTACCCAGTACGACAGTTTAGCAAACTGTTGGTTTCAGCCACTCACCCACCTCTCCCTCGGATTCAGCACTGCTGAACGCAGCTGCCGATATCCCTACACAAACGCAGCTGCAAAGGTAATACTTCGCTATGAATTTACAAAACGAAGGGCCACTCCAATTTTAGTTATCGCTAGCTCCCCATTTTCTACAGTAGTAGGCGAACATGTAGGGCCATAGATTAATACCGAGCGTAACGGCATGTAGAATGGGGCAATTCCACAACACGACTCCTTCCCTCTCTCTGCAATATCTTCTCTTTCCGAAAAAAACGGAGGGGACTCCCACTATTCGGGAATCCCCTCCGTAATTTCAGCGCGCTCCGTAAAGCCTACAGCTTTACAAGCTTTGCAACCCTATTGCCCACGCGAATAATGTACAGGCCGGAGGGCAAGCTGCCTAAGTCTAGGTACGCCTCGCCCGCAGCCACTGCGCTAAGCACGAGATATCCCTCGGCGCTGTATACTCTAACCTCGCCTTCAGCCTCCACGTAAACCCCGCTTTGGGTGGGGTTCGGATGGATTGACATGGTCTCTAAAGGCTCATGAGACAGCCCCGTTTTCTCTTCTTCCTTGGCCTCAAACTCCGCGGTTACTAATACATCGCAGGCTGGCATGGCAAACTTACCCTCTGCAATGGGCACATCACCCGTTCCATCGACCTTTGCCACTTTCAACGTTCCCTCCTTTAGCCGATACCCTGTGCTGGGCGTAACGGTAAGAGTCACAACCTGACCAATCGTTGCGGTAGCGCAATCCGAAGTGACACTCCCATTCTGCAGCGCACCAATAGTAACGTTGTAAAGGATCGCCTCAAACTCCGCCGTAACGGTTAGGTCGCCCTGAACGTTGTGCTCGGTACGCGGATTGTCAGTCTTACCATCGCTCCACTGCACAAATCGGCAGCCAGCCGCTGGGATCGCCTCTACAGGTGTACCATCCTTGCCCTGCTCCACAGATTGGACGGTGTCACCGCTTAGGCTGCCGTGTTGGCCTGCGCGATAGGTAATCGTATAGGGCGTTGAGACTGGTGCCTTAGGCACTAGGCTAATTGCAACGTTATCCACCACGATGGGGTAACCTTCCTCCGCACCATTTAGTACTATCCACCGGAATTGTATTTTCCCAGCACCTTTTAGGGCTACCAGCGGGATCGTATCATGGAATTCATCGGGTTGGAAGCTAAGGTTGAGCGGCTTCATATCGGTCCAGCCGCTCTTCTCCGTCTTGTACTGCACCAAACCCATCAAGCCAGCTGGCCACGGATACCCATTATACTGGAAAGCCAAAACAATTGAGTCTGCCTCGCCCTCATTGATGGCAAAGGTAGGAGAGTAGAGGCTCGCATTGCGCGAAGCGTAGCCAAATGCGCTATTCCCCGATATGGGATTAATATAGTTGAGCGGATCATTCGACACAAACCATGGAGACTGCTCATACGAAGAATCGATGGTAGACCAAAAGTTGGGCAGCTCAAAGCTGTCATCAAAGTTTTGGGTATAGGGCAGCGTTGGACAGCGATCAAAAATTGCCGTGAACGAAGCATTGTCTGTGAACCCTGAGTCTATCCGCGTTTGGGTCTCATAGTAATCAGACCAACGAACGAATGCGTACCCATCGTCTGGAACAGCGGTTACCGGGGTTGACTTCGCCCCGTAACGCACCTCTTGCTCCGTCTCGCCCTCAATACGCCCATGCGGGGCTGAGGCGTACGTGACCGTGAAGGCTGCGGCGACGAACTGCGCCGCAGCACTGATATCCTTCTTCACATCGCTATCAACGCGCGGATTGCTCTTGACTCCATCGTTCCATTGAGAGAACAGGAAACCAGGCGCAGGCGACGCGTAGACAGGCATCCCATTTCCTCCCTGCGGCACATGCTGCTCCGCATTGGCCAAAATGGCCCCTTGCTGGGCATTGCTCACAGTGTAGGAAAGCGTGAACTTGGGCAATCGCATTTTCACATTAACCTCAAAGTCTACATTTTTCACGCTGAAAACACCGTCAATAGGGAATAGACCCTCCTTTTCAACCCTGTACTCGTAATCACCTTGGCGCAGCTTTACCTGCACCTCGCCCGAGGCATTCGTGGTATACTTGTCTCGGCCGATGCGCACGGTAGCCCCTTCAACGGTCTCGTCCGCTTCGCTCTTAACGATGAACGTTACGGTCTTAACCGTCGGGGATGCTTTCACGGTAAGCTTTCCTCCTTCCGGCGTTACCTCGTAGCTGCCGCTAAGGTATGGATCACCGCTCGACGGCCTAAGTTCATGTTCTCCCACAGGCAGCGATGCTATAGGCTTCTCCCAGAGCGTGCCGCCCACGTAGACCCCGTAGGAAGGCAGCTTGATGGTCTTGGCATGCTCCTCTTCCACTAATCCGCTGAAACTAAACTCCAGCTTTGGAAGCTCTTGCAGCTCCTCAATCTCTAGGCTTTTAGGCGAAACGGTCACCGCCCTAGGCTTCACCGTTATAGCTTGTGCCACAGGCTCAGCAGCTGTCCACCTATCACCCCCTGGCTGCATGGCAGAGATGGTCGCCTTCCCTACGCCCGTAATCAACAGCTGATCGCCACTGACCGTTGCCACATTGCCATCGCTCGAAGTGTAAACAATAGGGAGGTTAGAGTTGCTACGCGCCAGCAGCTGCTGGGGGGCATCCCCAAAGGTGTAGTCCGTGGCGGCCAGGGCATCCCATGTAATCGTTTGGGTTCTAAAAGCCTCAACCGCATAGCGGGAGACGCTACGCTTATCGGCCGAGGTAACCGTCAGCTCTACGGGGTGCGACAAATCAACGTGAATCACCCCACTTTGCTGGACTCCACCAATGGCCAACGCGGCACCACTAGAAACCTCAAAGGAAAGGGCAACGCTAGCCAAATCGTCAACCCCCGTTAGGTCCATGTGCATTTCGCCCTTAATATCCGCATTAACATCGTTGGCTAGCCCAGGATTGTCGTCCTTCCTAGCTACAAGCGATATGAGCTTAGCCTCTGAGATATGCTCCGCCACAAGCTTATACGTTTGGGGCGCTATGGAATGCCCAAAGGTGAATTTTGAATCTACAGTAGCCACTACTTCAACTGGCTGGGTAAAATCAAATACCGTATCCTTTGGTATAGGCCGTCCATTGACCTTGTACGTCAAGCTAGTACCGGGCCATGCAGCGATAATGTTCCCCTTAACTTTATCTAGCTTCACCGTATCATCCAACGGTATGGTAAGGGTCTTCGGATCGCTCTTCTCGGCAGGGAAGGCTTGCCCCTTAAACTGCGTGTTCGTTATGAGGTCTGTAGGGGTAACCCACACCGGGTCGCCCGCACTGCCGATACGGGAGCTATGGATGGTCGCCTGGATGTCGTCCGAGAGCGTAGCCGCACTCTTTGGCCCCTCTCCCATGGCAAATTCTGCAATTAACCCCTCGGGCAGTTTGCCCGTAGCGTCACGCAGCGAAGAGTACATCCGTGCAGGGAGGGAAAGGATGGAGTCGGGGAGCTGCTTTTTCCAGCAACGGATTTGACGTACCATACCGCCGAAATCTGACGCCACATAGATGGGCATACTGCCATTCTTCTGTCCATAGCTATAGAAGCTCGCATCCTTTGTAAGGGTCACATTCTGCCGCTTGCCATTAATAAACACCTTGAAGTTGTTAGGATCCCCAGCGTTTTGTAGATGCAGCGCCACCGCCACGTGCTGCCACTGATGCGGAGTAACCGATCCAGCATCGGTGAAAACCGTCAGCTTCTTTTTAGTAGTGGGAGCCACGAACTGTATTACCACAGCGTTATTGGGGAAATCGGTGGTGGTATCGTTCGTTATCGTTGAGATAATGATGTTCTTACCGTTGAAAATCACGTTTTTCCCATCCTCCTGCGGCATGAACCACGCTTCTAGGGTGATGTCTCGATGGCCTCCACTTGAATACATAGGCGTACCGTTGAGAGAGCCAAGGTTCAGGTACTCTGCGGGCTGCCGGTTCTTCCTAAACTTGAGGGCGTAGAAGGCATCAGGGGCCGGCTCTGGCACCGAGTAGGAGATGGTACGCAGCTCGTTGTTATCCCCATTTTGGTCATCGGGGATGCTCACCCGGATGTCGTACCGTCCGATGGCGCTTAGGTCAAGCTTATGCTGTAGGGTGTAGGTGTATTCACCCCCATCAAAGGCAGGCACATCCACGTTAGCCACCTCGGTAATCTTTGCACCATTGACTTCTATAGTGATTTCAAGCGTAGTAACATTCTCAGCGCCATAGTTCTTCAACTTAATGGTAATAGGCTCCTCGGCTTTTAACCCTCGTCCACTCCTCACCTCCAGCGCAGTAAGCGCAACGTCCTTTGCTGGGAATGGGGCATCCTTCACATCAAGGAGAAAATCCTTCACATCGCCGAGGGTTAACGTATCAGCGGGGCAAGCCGCATCCAACTCTTTATTTTTGCCAATCACAGCCCGCATGCGGGTTTTCCCTACCTTGCGTGATGCAGGGACGTTGACATCAAAGCGGTAAACATTCTTCGCTACTGCTGGGCCGATTTTAATACGCTCCGTGCTCTCGTCAAATTGCCCATCAGCGTTCCAATCGATATACAGCGCAACGGTCGTGCTATCCGTAAGGGAGGCACTCGTAGTGACAAAGAATTGGGTGACAGGGCTACCCGCGTATATCGTAAACGGACTATCAAGATGGTAGTCAATATTCCCCACCCCTACGTTCGTGGTAATCTCTTTGCCATCGGCGGCCTTTACCCCCTTAATGAAAAGGGCTTTCGGCTCTTTGATGGATACATCGTGGCAATAGATATCGTTCGTCACAGTGGCGGATACGACATTGTCGCTCTCATCGTAGTCGGGGGCAAGGATGCGCGCCGTTACGGTGTAATGCCCCCCGAGGGGAAGGCTGGCCTTCGCGGGGAAGGTATACGTCATTTCGCTACTAGGCTTAATCACGCTCTTAATGGTCTCAACCTCCCATTCGTACGAATCGTTAATGTAATACGCAACACGGACATTGCTCCGAGGAACATCGGTGTTGTTACGTATCGTGATGGAGATCGTAGTCTCCTGATCTGGATAGTACGACTCAAGGGTTAGCGGTCGCAGCGTAAATATGTTCACTGGGTCTTCCTCTGTGATACGCGCCAGCCACCCTTTGCCCGAGATACTGACGTCAGAAGAGAATTTAAGGGTAATGTCCCCGCCCTTGGTGCTAGCCAACAGCTCCCGATTGGCGAACGAGCCCGTGAGTAAATCGGTATGCTGTACTTTTTCTAGCTCTAAGTCTTCTGGAACCTTGCAGTTGTAAACGAAAAAGCCATCAGCACCATTTTCTGTATCAAATCGTTCAAAGAGTACGCGCAGCCGCTTGGCGGGGTTTGAAGGCTTGAAGCGCACAGTGGATTTTTGATTGTCATCGTAGCCAAAGAATGCACCTCGGCGTGGGGTGAAAATGAGGCTATCCTGTACAACAACCGTCTGCTTCGGGTCATGTATTACTCGTCCATACACCGGAACATCCTCCAAGGGGCTATAGGCCAGCGGATAGACCTGCCCCGTATTAATGGCCTGGAGATGGGCTTTAGCGTTCACCGTATCAGGATGGAGAAGCTCCCCGGTAAGGTTGAACACGTGGCCACACTGCTCTTTGGATGAGAAATCAGCACGGGTAAGGAAGGTGTACAGCCTACGTTCGTAGGGCTTTAGATCGGCTATACTCTCAACCACTGCGGAGCCATCGTCAATGCGATACGATACCGCCAGCGAGGGGACCGGACGCGGCTGATTGTTTAGCACCTCCACCCGCACATCGTTACGTGGAGCATCCCCCGCGAACAGCTCCGTGGTTTCAAACTTAGTAAGCTCCACTTTCCCCATACTGTCGGGCGGTGCTATCTTTATCTCATGGATTACAAGCATACACCGTGCATCCCTCGACACATGCTGGATCTCAATACTTACCACTTGCCCCAGGAAGCGGGTAAGGTCAAAGCAGAGCTTATTAGCCCTGAAGTCGATTGGAGTTTCAGCTTGAAAAATGGAATCGCCGGCCACATCCTTCGCCAACACCCCATTAATCAGCACCCTTACTGAGCTATTTTGCCGCAGCTTATGGTACACTTGGGTAATAGGGATGGTGAGGTGTAGCGCGCTGTAGCCTGAGTTGGTCAAATCAACGCTACACATTCTAATCCGATTCATATTGGTCTTCGTAGCAAATACGCTATCTGACCTCCAATCCGAATTTTTCTGAGTAGCCGAGGCGTATGAGCCCATCAGATGGTGGCCGGTGCCCACCTTGGTCCCGGGGTAATCGGAGGGATGACTGATTTCCATGTTCTTCCCCATCTCAACTTGCACGAACTGCAAGGGAAACTGCTCAAAATGCTCTACAAATGGAATGTTCTGCTTGGTAAGAACGAGGGGCATAGCCGCTTTTACAGCGATGCCCTTGGCTCTACGCCCAACTTCACCCGTTTTAATTCTGGTGCGTACAGTAAAAACATTACGCGTGTCGGTGGAAAGCTTGCTGTAGGGAATAACCATGCTGGTGTCGGAGGTCGTACCGAATAGTTCAAACGTACCCACCTCAACATCGGCCTTCAGCACCTCGTACACCGCAGCTCCTGCTACAGAGTCCCAACGGAGCGTGATAGATCCGCCGCAGCCAGCCTCATCCGCAACAACCTTTTGAGGCACTCCTATTACGCTAAAAGGATACAGGTTTTTCACAATGCCATTGGCCGCGGTAAGGCGTACAAATGCCGCTGCGGTGGAAGGGGTGCTATTCGGCAGTTTATACTTAAACTTGTCAGCACTTACGCCTGTTGCGATAGTGCTATAGGACTCGCCCCCATCAACCGACATCTCCACCTTTATAGGGGACTCCATACCCTTCCAGCGTATATAGAACTCATCACCTGGAGCCAAAAGCTCACCGCCCAGCGGGTATACAATGGCTGGGGCGGCCTCCTCAATCCAATACACCACCGCGTACTCTTGCCCTTGGCTCGCAATGCGAGTGGGCTTTACGGCTATCTTATAGCTGCCGGCAGCAGGGTTTTCCAACGTCACCTGCTCCATGTTGTTGCGATGATCCTCGCCCCGTGTGGCCGACGCTTGGGGATTTGAAGGGTCAAGCACCCATGGCAAGGTAACGCTGCCCCCCTTAGCCACCTGTAGGTCCAAATCGTTGATCAGAGCCGACTCCCCATAGCCATACTGCTTATTGGATATGGTATCAGACCACACCAGCATTACCCTCAGCTCCTTCGCATTGGCTGGCACCTCAACGGTATGCGCCCCCTCTCCCATCCCCGCCTTCAGCTCACCCTCAAAGAACCAACCCTTCTCAAGCACTTCCACGGCTTTTTCGGCATCAACTAAACCGTATCCGTACTGGTAGTCCGGCCCGACATTCCCCATGTCTTTCGCCGTATTGGCTATGACACCTCGTAGCAAGGCCGCTCGTGGCGTTGTCACGGCATTGAGCTGCCGGTAGCGCTCGGTGAGCAGGGCGGCAATACCGCTCACCGCAGGGCAAGCCATTGACGACCCCGTGCCCAGCCCATAGGAGTTGCCTCCGCGCGTTGAATATACATCAGTGCCTAGGGCCACTACGGTTGGAAGTAAACGCCCATCATCCATAGGTCCCCAGCTGCTGTAGGCGGCCATCGACTCGTCCGCATTGAGCGCCCCGACGTAGAGCGCATTCTTGGAACGCTTGGTGGACGAGCCATATACATGGCCACAATTTTCTTTCTCCGTTGCTCTATCATTCCCTACTGAGTAGACATGCAGTAGATGGGGGTAGAGATTAGTAATATAGTCGGTTTCCCAGCTGCTCTCCATGCCATTGTAGGAGAACCTATTATAAACATTGCAACGGCCTTTAAAGGCCACGCCGTAGGAGTTCTGCGTAATGCTGATATTAAACTGCCTTGCGGCCTCCAGCATCTTCTCGCTGACCTTCATACCGTTAGGCTGCTCCAAGAAGTTGTATGAGTAAAAATCCACCTCGGGCGCAACGCCTCTTGCCTTAGGATCAAGCACCCCTGCACCCGCCATAGTACCAGCCACATGAATCCCATGCCCCCCAGTACTCTTTACGGACATTTCGCTCTCCTGGATATGTATCCGTTTCCCAAAATCCACGTGACGCTCCACATCACCATCAAACACCCCCACCTTAACGCCTGCCCCAGTAAGGCTTCTGCCGCCTAGGCTGGAGGGTTGAGCCAACACGTGAGAGGTTGTCATCACCCTGCTACGGTTGTTGTCAAGCTGCGGCTGCGCGGGTTGAGGATTGATGGCCACCACCCACGGCTCCTCTGCCAGCTGCACCATTTGGTCTGTGGACAACTCCGCGTCTACCGAGCGGAAGAGGGTAGAAATGTACCCCGCCTCAATCCCCATCCGCAGTAGAGCCTGCCGCACGAACCGATCGTCCACGCTAGCATGGTAGGCGAGGCTCACCCGCACCTTGCCCTGCGATGCGACAAGAAAATCCGGCACGTTGCCCCCAACAAGGACCTGGCTAATTTTCCATTCGGGTTTAATAGCCATAACCGAACGGATCTTGCCTGACTTGAGCATACGGATGCGATTCCCCGAGCGCAGCGTAGCAAAGTAGGCATTGCCGCCGAGATAGTCATTCAAAGAGACGTTGCAGCGCGACAGCTCGGCACGCACCGCCGGGGTAGGTTGCCCATAGAGCTGCAGCAGCACCACCTGCCGCCCATCGGGCAGGGTGCGCCCTCCTCCCCTGGTCCTGATGCCCGCAAGCTCTTTTGCATTGGCTGGGGGCACAATACGATAATCACCTATCCGCACCTCGTAGGGCTGCTGCGCCAGCAGCACATGCGGTACCACGCCCAGCAACACGGTACTCAACAGTGAAACAAGAAAACACCGGAGTCGAATTTTTTCATTCATGGCAGTGAGATTTTAGCACCCATCAAAGAAAAGAGCGCTGCAATGTAACATTTTTTTAACAACTAAGCAAGTACGAATGAAAACTATACAGCATGGGAGACTAGCAGGGTTACTGTTCAATAAGAGCTATGACTCGACGACCTGCTATGCCTCCACCCCACGGTAGCCCTCAAACAGAAGTCCCAATTAAAGGGAAAGAGCAATGCTTTCAAGGCTCCATAACCCCCTAAGGCAGAAAAGAAGGGCTGCGCCAATCCCCGCTGGCGCAGCCCTTCTATATCAGCTATTCCTCAATACATCATCAATACATCGCTACGCCTCCACGCGCTTCCCCACGAAGCGGACGATAGTCCATAGCGCAACTATACCCAAAATGAGCAGCAGCCACGCCGGCACTCCGAGCGACGAGAAGATAATCCATACCAGCGAAACCCCGCCTACGGTTAAGGCGTACGGCATTTGGGTTCGCACGTGCTCAAGGTGGTTACAGCCCGTAGAGGTGGAACTCATAATCGTGGTATCTGAAATCGGCGAGCAGTGGTCCCCCATGACCGCCCCCGCAAGGATGCAGGATATCACATCAAGGAGTACCGTCATACCATCGTTGTACGCATAGCCAGCGTTGCTCGTAAGGTGCCACGTCACGGGAAGCACCAACGGGTAGAGAATAGCCATAGTACCCCACGAGGTTCCCGTGCTGAACGCTATAATTACTGCGAGCACAAACGTAAGTGCCGGCAGCAGAAGCGGCGTAACGTTCCACTCAATAAGTGCACTAGAAACGAAATCAGCCGTGTGCATGTACTTCGTCATCAAAGCCAGCGTCCACGCAAGGATTAGCACCACCGTCGCCGGAAGCATGATTTTGAAACCCACCATCATGGCCTCCATCGACTGCCTGAAGTTGAGTACCTTCTGAATGGAGGTCATCACTATGGCCACTATCGTTGAGGCAATACTGGACCACAGAAGCGCCACGTAGGAGTCTGCACCGCCCACGGTGGTCATAAGTTTAGAACCGAAAGACTTGTCAGTCGCCCAAACATCGGCACTATACCCCGTGACAACAATACCTATCACCGTGCCGATGATAAGAACCAAAATAGGCACCACGGCGTTGTACCACTTCCCTTCAATGCTCGCATCGGGTTCTATTTCGCTATCTGCATTCCGCCCCAGCGTTTCTTCGGCATACCCCTCGCCGCGACGCGCCCGCTGCTCCGCATGGAACATTGGGCCGTAATCGCGCCCGGTGAGCGCAATAATCAGCACAAAGCTCAGCATGAAAATCGGATAGAAGCGGTAGGGGATACTAGCGATGAACAGGGAGTACGGGCTCTCATCAATTCCGATAACCTTAATCCCCTCTTCAATGTAGCTAAGCTCCGCGCCAATCCAAGTCGTAACAAGCGCCAACGCACCCACAGGCGCTGCCGTACTATCAACAATAAAGGCGAGCTTCTCCTTCGACACTCTCAGCTTCTTGGCCAGCGGGCGCATGGTGCTACCTACAACCAACGTATTGGCATAGTCGTCAAAGAAGATGCAGATGTCCATGATGAACGTCACGATTTGACCCGAACGCGGCGTCTTGGCGTGCTTCGAGAGCCAGCCAACAAGTCCCTTCATGCCGCCGTTGAGCGATACAATCGCCACAGTAGCACCGATCAGCATTAAGAAGACTATTACTGAGGTATGCCCCGAATCGCTTATCGTTGTGATGACGTAGGTATCCACAATGTCAAGAATGCCCACAAAAATGGCGAGGAAGGCGTTCGCCCCATTGTAGTATGCAATAATCGCTGCGGCAACAAGGATACCGGTGAATAGCGAGCTGTACACCTCTTTGATGAGGAACGCCATCACTATTGCAACGAGCGGGGGCAGTATGCTGAGCCATAGCGGAATAGGACGCACCGGCACCGATGGCAACGACTGGGAGTCATACACTATCTGCAGCTCCTCTTGCCCTTCAAACTTGTAGGGAACCGTCGTTACACCCTTCTCCACAATAACAGATTGTGCCTTGCCGTTGATGGAAACTACCACCGTGTCGGAAGGCACTTCAAGTCTCGCAGGGTCGGTGAATGTCAAATCACCCTCAATGTGCTGTAGAATAATCTTCGGGGTTTCTACAGTTACAGGTTCTGCCGCCCTACTGAAGGGGGCTTGCAGACCGCAGATGAGGGCCAATGCCCCCATTGCACAAACAAACCGAAATCGCTTCATAATGCTACTGCGTTAATTGGTTACACGTTAAACCATGACCCAGCCATCGCTACGCCATAAGGAATTGCAAATCGCCGCCCGGCTGCACCTCCATGGGCTCCTTCCCGTAGTGGAAAATACGCGCAGCCTTCTTGCCGCGAAGCTCTACCTTGCCCCCCTTCACCTCAAGAAGGCAACCCTCACGAAGCCCTACAACGTACATGAACCGATTCACCTCAATGAACTCCATTATGCGATCTTCACGGGTCTCGCCACCATGCCCCGCTGGGCTAACATCAAGGTAATGCGGATTGATCTGGAACGGCACAAAGCTCAATGCATTGAAATCGCGGGGCTCCGTGATGGGCATATCGTTCGTGGTGCGAATGGTAGGGCATGCCACATTGGCCCCTGCACTCCAACCCACGTACCGCGTACCTGCGTTCACCTTTTGGCGAATCGCATCGAGCAGGTCGTTATTCTGCATCAGCTGGAGCAAGCGCCACGTGTTGCCGCCGCCCACCACAATAGCCTCAGCCTCCTCAACGACCTCCCGCGGATCATTGTTGGTATGTACGCCAACCACCTCTACACCAATCTCATCAAAACGCTTTTGAACCTTCTTAACGTAATCATCATGCGAGAAGGTCACTCCTGCATAGGGTACAAAAGCCACCCGCTTTACTCCCTGCAAGAATTCTCCTATCTCCTTTATTGGCCACGACAAATACTCTTCGCCGGCGTTGGTCGAATTGCTAACCAGTAGTAAGTGCTCCATTTTCTGCATAGCAAGCTTCTATTTATTAGGTGTCAACTATTCAAACTGTGAGTGCGAAGTTAAGGAAATATTTGTACTATTTCTCACTCTTTTTATTCTGTTCACTCTTTTTTTGATTTTTCTACGCCCAATACCCGAAACAAAACGGGAATACGTTGCGAACGACTTCCCTTTGAGCACAACACGAACCACACGCGAAGCGAGGTATATTCGTGAAGAGAACCTATTCTTTCACCACTTCTCCCCACTTCTAGCCGATAAATGCTATCCTCTTGATAGCCAAACACTAAACATACACCCCCTTCCCATCAAACCCAATTATTGCCGGCAATAATTGGGTTTGATGGGAAGGGGGTAGGGATTTAAAGGAAGGCATGATAATGCGGAACGCTACTTGGAATCCACTTTGCCTCAGTGCTTTCCACGCCACAATGCATCGCAGGGCGTGCGGTAGTATACCCCAAAAGCGCAATGCGCCACAAAAGCTTTCACAGGGGCGCAGCAGCGCGGGATATTTGTCTGCAACAGTCTCTTAAAGAAAGCTTACCTTTGCAAAACCATGCAGCATGAATGGCAAAGAGCCTACTTCGGCATAGAGAAACACTGAAACACCTCTTTTAGAGCTACAAGAAATTATCCCGCACGATGCTTGAAATCCTCATTGCCGCCGCCTCCCGCACGGAGCTAGCTGCGTTACAGATAGATACGGACTGCTACGCTTTAGGCGAAAACGCACATTTCTCCTTTCTAACGGACAGTGGGGACTGCGTTGGCGCCGTACCTACAGCCGTATCAATAATGAAAATCGCCACCGCGCAACGCTTCGACTTCGCCATAAATCTAGGGTTTTGCGGCGCACGAGATAAGTCGTTATCTATTGGCGAGAGCGTGGCGGTGTCGCACGACACCTTCTTCGACTACGGTTTTGTACGCCCATCCGGATTTGTGCCGCTCCAAGCCACGCCATTCCCTATGCGCCATGGCGACTCCAACGGGTGGCTTACATCCACCGCCCCGTGCCTTTTAAAATGCATCCATTCCCCGCTACGGGTCCGCCGTGGCTACACTATGGCCTTCCCCTCGCAGGGAGAATCCATTTCAGCATTTGGTAGAGCGTTTCCTAGTAGCTCTGTGGAAACCATGGAGGGAGCCGCCTTCGCCTTCGCTACCTCAGAGTTAGGGATTCCAGCACTATCCATTCGTACCGTATCGAATTACTGCGCACCCGGCGAGGCTGCACAATGGAGCATTCAGAAGGCGCAGAAGGGGGTTCATGAAGCCTTCATTGCTGCGCTAGGAATCATAAGATTATATTTAGGAAACAAAGATGAATGGTAGTGGAATTGACGCACTTAGATGGGCCTTCTCGCCCTGCCCGAACGATACGTTTATTTTTGGGGCATTAGCCCTTGGGCTGCTGCCTAGCATGGGAACGATAACACCGCGCCTAGAGGATATTGACGCGCTCAACGCCATTGCACGGCAAGGCGGCGCGGACGTAGTGAAGGTAAGCGCAGCTGCTTACCCCGCCCTTCGCGATGAGTACCAAGTGCTTCCATGCGGCGGCGCAATGGGCGAAGGGGTAGGGCCACTGCTGGTGCGCCGGGCGGGGCAGGGATTAGACCTAACAGACACTTCAGTTGTAGCACACCCCGGCGCGCATACTACCGCTTTCGCGCTCTTTAGACTCTTCCACCCCGAGGTGACGCAGTTCAAAGAATTTCTGTTCTCCGACATTGAGCACGCCGTGCAGCAGGGCCAAGTTACCCATGGCCTTCTCATCCACGAGGGGCGCTTCACCTACCAAAAACTCAATCTCTTTGCCGAAGAGGACATCGGAAATCGCTGGGGGAAGGAGTTTAACCTCCCCCTGCCGCTCGGAGTAATCCTCGTGAAACGTACACTCCCCGCAGAGGTAAAACGCACTGTGCATAAGGCCATTGAGCGGAGTATCAACTACGCTTGGGCGCACGCCGACGAGGTAATGCCCTACGTAACCGCGCACGCCCAAGAAATGGAGCCAGAGGTGCAGCGAAAACACATCAATCTCTACGTCAACGACTACTCCAAAGGCATAGGCGAAAAGGGCGAACGAGCTCTGCGCACCCTTTGGAGTGCCGTGGAGTTGACAAACAGCCAGTTGGGGGAAGACCTATTCTTTAGAGGGTAACGCTCTCTTGCACTGCTGTTGCATTTATTCTATTTCTACTACCTTTGCGCCTTGAAAAATGAAAAAAGGGCATGGGGAGTCGTAGCGCCACTGTAGAACATGGAGCCAAAAGGGGAACAGGCCGTAAGCCCCTGGGACACCGCGGCCATGCGCACACGCACGTGGGGGAGCTTTCGCTCCGCCGCTTGCTGTGGGCATCGGCGATCAACGTGGGGTTTGCCACCATGGAATGCATCGGAGGCATATTTTCCAACAGCTTGGCACTCGTTTCCGACTCGGTACACAATTTCGCCGATGCCGCATCGATTGTAATTGCCTTCGTAGCGACACGAGTAGCCCTTAAAAAACCAACAGCCAAGTTCACCTTTGGCTTTCGACGTTTTGAAATCCTCGCGGCACTATGCAACGCCGTGGCACTTTTAGTCATCTACGCGTTCATCTTCGTTGAGGCATTCAGCCGCCTACGCAGCCATGCGCATGTTGACAGCCGCTTGATGCTTATCATGGCGGGAATCGGGATGGCGGCGAAATTCATTTGCATGCTAATCCTACGCCGCCCCTCGCATGGCAACCTTAACGTGCGTGCCGCCTACCTGCACCTACTCGCCGACTTGCTCTCCTCGTTGGCTGTAATTCTAGGGGGCTTTGCCATTCAGCTGTGGCACGTCGCATGGGTAGACTCTATCGTTTCCTGCTGCGTAGGAATCTACATCCTGCTGAATACTTGGCCCATCGTGCGGGAATGCGTGCGCATCCTCATGCAGGCTGCGCCGAGGGGTGTAAACGTAGAGGAAATCATTAGCTTTGTGGAGCAACGTGACGGTATCAAAAGGGTGCAGCAGGTGCACGTGTGGCAGCTCGCCGAGGAGGAAATCTACTTTTCGGCCCGCGTAGTGCCGTCCCCTTCGTTTGAACTTAGTAAAGCCCTGATAGTGGCGAAACAGGCGGAGAACGCAATACGACAACGATTCAACGTGCAGCACGCGCTGCTAGCCTTAGATCCGCTAGATAGGAGCTCTACGAATAATCCAACCAATGGAGATGAATGACCCGAAAATTTTCACATCTGTAGCGACACCTCCGTTGCCCCACATGCAGCATGGGGGTTCATTCGTTATGATAGGGTCGTGCTTCGCCGCCGAGATGGGGAGTAGACTCCAGCAACAGGGAGAAAAGGTAGTAGTAAATCCGTTGGGTACGCTCTTTAATCCCCTCTCGATAGCCATGGTGATCCATGATGCTCTACGGGAAGAATCGGCACGGCGGGAACGGTTTGTAGAACGGAACGGGAGGTGGGTGTCATTCAATTGCCACAGCGATGTGTGCGGGGAAAGCCGAGAGGAGCTGCGGAGAAAGATCGCGGAAGGGCATAAGACGCTGCGAGAAAGCATACGCCAGGCGGGCATGGTAGTGGTAACCTTTGGCACGGCACTGCTCTTTCGTAGGGATGGGGAGGTGGTGGCCAACTGCCACAAACAACCTTCCAAGGAGTTTGAGGAAAGTTTTGCCACAGTTGAGGAGATAGTGGAAACCTGGCATGGAGTGCTGGGTGAGGTTCGTGAAATAAATCCCAACGTTGAGATAGTGCTAACGGTTAGCCCCGTGCGGCACCTGCTCTCCGGGGTGCATCGTAACGCCGTGAGCAAAGCCATACTGCTCGAGGCAACAAGGAGAATAGTCAACGAAAATGCACGCTGCCACTACTTCCCAGCGTTTGAGATTGTACTCGACGAGCTGCGTGACTACCGTTTCTTTAGTGACGACTTGGCACACCCATCGCCCCTGACGGTAAGCATTGTGACGGAACGATTTTGGAATGCGATAGGGGGCGACGGGGCATTGGCGGAAAGGAATGAACTAAAGGAGGACGGGGGCTTCGTTCCCATTCTCTCCTCTCCCCGATTAGCCTCAACTGTGCAAGGATCCCGAATGCCCAGCCTAGCGGTTTCGCAGGAGATACTTTGCGTGGGCGGTGCTTTCGCCAGCACCCTTGCCACCCTGCTTTCCCAATGCGGCCTCTACGCCTCGTTCGTCTCCCCTCAACGACTCTCACCAATCGTGGGGAACTCGCCATACATAATCCTTTGCGTAGAAGCGGATGGGACTCCAAACATGAACGCGAAACCCATCTCCTCCGTGCGTAGCGGCATTCTCATGGTCTCCCCCACGCGGCGGGCTGCCACCCCCTCGGAAAGCTCTGCCTACAGCCATGCCAAAGCGCTCTTGGAGGCACATCGTCTCCTCTCAACCAACCAACACCTCTCCTATTTTCCCGCCTACGAAATCCTCCACGATGAGCTACGGGACTACCGGTACTACGCCAGCGACCTCCTCTCGCCCTCTCCGCTTGCGCTTAGAATTATTACAGGACGACTTGTGAGCTCCATGGTGGATGCAGCGGGTCTCAAAATACTCCAACGCTACGAAGCTCTACAGCAAACGCGAGCGCACCGCCCCAGCGACCCGAACGCCCCAGCATACCTCAGCCTTCTCCAAAAGCTTAGGGCCGAGGCGAATGCCTTAGCTCCATTGCTACACCCAGCGATACGGTCTAAAATAGTTTTTTAGAGGGAAGCGCAACGAACTCCTTCAGGTAGAGCGGCTCAAGGTAGGCAAGCGACGCAAACTCCTCCCGCTCGTATCGTTGCAACGCCAGTGGCAGCAGAGCCACCGCCGTGAGCTCTACCCCCGGTAAGAAATGATACCCCAATGCTTCAAGGTACTCACTCCCTTTCTGCGCACCTGGCCCTCCGAAAAGTGCCGGGGCAAACTCTGCAAAGAAAGGGCGGGTCTCCCCATCAAAAATCCTTGGAGAAGGATCTCCCAACGGGCTAAGCGTCAGGGAATAGGGCTGCGTATAGACCTCCATGCGGCGGGCATCTATCATGGGTAGCAATGCCTTGGGCGACACGCCATCCGGAATGCGCTGCGCCATCTCAGATGCCAACGCCTCTAGCGTAGGCACCGCTATAATCGGACATCCGATGGCGTACGCCATCCCCTTGGCTGTGGCAAGCCCTATACGTAGGCTCGTATAGGACCCCGGCCCTGCGCTCACCGCCACCGCTTTGATCTCTCTGGCCGATACTCCAGCCGCCTGTAGCACAGATTCTACGAGCAGCGTTAGCACCGCAGAGTGGTCCCGCACCTCGCCATCTGTCGCCATGTAACGGTCTACACCCTTCGCGAATGCCACCTCGCACCGCTCGCCGCTTGATTCAATGGCCAAGAGCTCTGGGTAGCTTTCCGGTAGGGTCTGCCTTTGCACCGCTAATGGGTTACTCATCGTCTTTTGCTTTTGCTTGCGTTGCGCTAACCCTATCGCCGTTGGCAAGCGTCTTGGAGATGGCAGAATAGGGGGAGGAAATCACCTTTACCGAGTCCGTTAGCCCCTCCACAATCTGTATATACTCCCTGTCTTGAATACCCGTACGCACGTTTAGCATGCTCGCCGTATCATTGTTTACCGTAAAGACGACCTCCTGCCGCTGTAGCTTCTTGTTCTTATCGCTTCCCCGCCATAGGGTGACGCACTCGATGGGCACTGCCAATGCGCTGTCGGCGCGCTGCGTCTGGATATCTACAGAAACCGACATGCCCGGCTTGAAGGGGCTATCGCCCACCCCCTTCACGAGGTAGCTATAGCTTTCGGGTAAAAGACGTATGCGTACCTCAAAGCTCGTCACCTGATCCTTTGACGCTGCGTCGATGGCCGTATTGGCGATGTGCGTCACTAGACCTCGGAAAGTCGTATCGGGGTAGCTATCAATATGTACAACAGCAGTGTCGGCAAGATGTACCCCCACAATGTCGCTCTCCGACACCTCAACCCACGCCTCCATGCGCTCCATATTGGCTAGGCGCATGAGCTCCGTACCAGCCATCTGAGCCGTGCCCACCACCCTCTCGCCGAGCTCCACGCTAAGACGGGACACGGTAGCCGTGAGCGGGGCATATATGGTTGTCTTCAAAAGGTTTTGGTCGGCTTCTCGGAGCGATGCCTCAGCACTGGCCACGGAGTAGCGTGCGCCTTTCAATTGACTCTCAGCTACCTGAAATTCCGTCCGTGCACGCTCAAAGTCTGCTGACGACACCGCGCTGTCCTTATACAGCTTCTCCATGCGCTCAAAGTTGAGCTTTTGCTGTAGGTAGTTTGCGTTGGCCTGCGCCGCCTGCGCCCTCGCTGACTGCACAGAGGCCCCCGCTCGTTCACGGTAACTAATGTAGCTATCGGGCTTTATACGGCACAAAAGATCGCCCTTCTTCACCGACTGCCCCTCCACAACGGGCAACTCCGTAATCTCCCCCGACACCTCAGGGCTAATCTTCACCACCACCTCGGGGCGTATACGCCCATTAGCCGTGATGGTTTGCACAATGGTACGTCGCTGCGGGATTACGTACTCCACACTTGCGCCCTTCCTCCTTTTATTACTGGATAAAATCTTAGAAACGGCAATCAACACGACTAATACCCCAACGCTAATGCCAATAATAACCCAACTCTTTTTCTTCATTGCCATGTCAATATTCCAAGTCTTTTCTTAGTCGCACGCTACGCTCTACTAAATACCCTCGTTTACAGCTCTATAGGCGCTCCCCTATATATGTCCAAAACGAGTAGTTTTAGCATGTACACAAACCGACTCTGCAGGAGCGTTGTCTCTGCCACGCTTAGTTTGCTTCGCGTCTGCGTGTACTCATAGCTACTTATAGCTCCCAGCTCCCGTTTCTTCTCTGCCCACTGGGCCGCTAGGCGAAGCGCCTCCACATTGCTCTTAGCCGACTGATACTGCTTGTAGGCAGACTGCGCATCATTCCACGACCGTTGCACTAGGTTGTACAGCTCTTGGCTTGCGCGCTGCGTGGCCACATCGCTTTTCATTGCGCTTATCCTCGCCTGCTGCACACGCCCGTGCGTTGCCAACCCATCAAAAATGGGGATACGCAGTGAGAGGCCAACGTACACGCTCGAATTGTTTTTCAACTGATCGCTGTAGCTATCCGAAGGCATATGCTGACTCTCCTGGAGGAACTTACGAGCCCCCGTGCCGTAGCCCGCATTAAGCGATAGGCTTGGCATGTAGCCAGACTGCGCAATGCGTACGCCCCGCTCCGCCTGCTGGTATGAGAGCCTAGCGGCCCGCAGGGTAGGATAGTCGCGCGCGGCCTCCTCAAAGAGGCCATCCGTAGTGTAGGCAGGCAACAGCGGTACATCTCCATCAACGCTGTACGGAGCCACAATCTGTATAGAGTCGCCCTCATGGTAGTTCATGAGCTGCATGAGCACCACGTTGGCTGCACGTGCGCCGTTCTGTGCCTCTAGCAACGCCTGCTGCTCCGTGGTGAGCTGTGACTGCATGTCAAGCACATCGCCCATCGTCACCTGTCCTGCCGCTTGCCGCGTTTTCGCCAGCTGCACCTGCTTTTCCAAAGCCTCTACCTGGTAGCGACGAGCCGATATAAGGTCTTGCTGGTACAGTAAATCAAGGAACGCTTGCACCACACGTAACGTGAGCATCTGCTCCGCTGCAAGCTGCTGGGCCTCGGCTGCCTGCAATCCAAGCTGGGAACGTTTAATTTCATGAATCCTCGCTAACCCCTCAAAAAGAGATAGATTTGCCGAAACGTTTAAGTTAAGCGACTGTAGGTCGTTGGACACCGTATTACTGCCGTAATCTATGGCCCGTCCAAAGTTCAAATCGTACGATGCACCCGCACTAAACGTCGGCGACAATGCCCACCAGGCGCTATTAAGCTGCGCCTTCGCCGACCAGTACGTAAGCTCCGCCTCTGCGGCATCTAGGCTATGCTCCTTGGCTTGCGCCACGCACTCAGCCATCGTCCACTGGCGCACGGCTGCCATAGAGTCCTGCTGCGCCATACCCTCCTCGCTGCCCGCGAACAGCCACAACATTACGACCAGCGCAGAGTAAAGAAATTGAAATGTTCGCATCATATCCTTTCCTACACCGCGAAGGTAGATAAATTTTGTTGATGGCTACCCTTCCACTACGCTAGTTACATTGACATATCGCTTGCCGAGCATCATGATCAGGGCGATACTCCATTTGCAGCGTCACGTGGGTAATACCATACTGCTCATGAAGCCCTTGCGTTAGCTTTTCCAACAGCATAGCCGACTCGCTGGCGCGCATATCTCGATCCAACTCAATGTGCGCCTCAATATGCAACGCCTCATCCGTGAGCCGCCATAAATGGATGTGGTGCGCGCAGGCGACCCCCTCTACACCATTGAGGTAATCCTGAATTTTATACACATCAAGCTCCGGCGGCACCGCCTGCATGAGGATCTCAGTGCTCTCTCGCACTATGCCCCACGTCTGCCATATTATGTAAGCTCCTACAAGCACCGTGATTAATGGATCTATCCAATACCACTCCCCATACAGCATGGCGATGCCGCCGGCAATAACCGCCACGGATGAGAGCGTATCGCCGAGAAGGTGCATGTAGGCTGCCCGCACGTTGAGATTATGTTGACGTGAAGAGTGCAGAATTACCATCGCCACCACGTTGGCCAGCAGACCCGCCAGCGCAACGATGAGCATCAGCTTACTATTGATGACCTCAGGATTCCTCAACCGCCTAAAGGCCTCTACGAAAAGGTAAAGGCAAATGGCAATGAGCACCACGGCGTTGAACAACGCTGCGAGTATTTCCGCGCGGCGATACCCAAAGGTATGCCGTGCGTTAGGCTTACGCCGCCCAAGCCGATTGGCAATGTAGGCTATTAAAATCGAGGTGGCATCGGTGAGGTTATGCACCGCATCGGAGATGAGCGAGAGGCTATTGGAAAGCAGCCCCCCGATTATTTCTAGTAGGGCAAAACCAAAGTTGACTACAGATGCCCAAAAAAGCCGTGGCCCTGAGAGCTCACCATGGCCATGGTGATGCCCATGGTGATGGCCCATAGCGTGGTGCGCCTTCGACTCATTACCGGCAGAACTACACCCAGAATGCGCATGCTGCGCGCAGTGACCCTCCTCTACCTCGCCCTGATGGCAACCTTCTTCATGAAGGCCTTCAATTCTACTATCCATTGCTATCCTCCTTTACTTTCCCTCTTTTAGACTCCTTTTTCTAGGGTGCAAAGGTAAACATTTCTCACATTCTGTTGCAATAACAACGCTTTTGCAACATCATTTCAAAAAGCCAGCGCGCTACACCACCTCTTCTTGCCTACTTTTTTATCCTGTCTAGGAGCAAAATTCGTAAAGCCTGCCGCTAAGATATTATTGAGTATCTAAAACGCATTTGTAAATATTTTTCATCTATAGATAAAATACCTACCTTTGTAGGGAACTAATGGGGCATCTCCCCATGCCAGGACATGGGGGATGCCTAGTGCTGAAGTAAAACACTCTAAATCGTAATGCTATGGTAAAGCAGTTGGATTCTCTCTTCTCAGAGAGCGCGGGCAGAATGAAACGCTCCGCGATACGTGAACTTTTGAAGCTCATTCAGGACCCCGACATCATCTCCTTCGCTGGCGGGCTACCCGCACCCGAATGCTTCCCAGTGTCGGAGCTAAAGGAAATCATCAATGAGATGATGGACAAAGAGGCCACCGTAGCACTACAGTATGGAGCCACCGAGGGCGATATGTTACTACGTAAGCAGTTGGTACAGCGATACAAGAACCAGGGCCTCAAGCTGGAACTGGAGAACCTAATCATTACCACCGCCTCGCAGCAAGCCCTTGACCTGCTCCCCAAAATCTTTGTCAATCCGGGCGATAAGGTGATTTGCGGCCTTCCTTCGTACCTAGGTGCCCTCCAGGCCTTCACGAACTACGGGGCAGACATGGTGGGCATTCCGCTTGACGACAAGGGCATGCGCGCTGACCTCCTCGACAAGAAGCTCGCAGAGCTCCAGGCTAAGGGCGAACGCGCCAAGTTCATCTACGTCATTCCCGATTTCCAAAACCCCGCGGGGGTTACCATGCCCGAGGCGCGTCGTAAAGAAATCATCGCCGTGGCGCAGAAGTACGACGTGCTTATCCTAGAGGACAGCCCATACCGTGAAATCCGTTTCGCCGGCACTCCGCAGCCTACCATCTACCAGCTAGCCGACGAGGGGCGCGTGGTACTCCTTGGCACCTTCTCAAAGACCTTCGCCCCAGGCTTCCGTATTGGTTGGATTATAGCCGACCCGAAAATTGTGGACAAGGTGGTGATGGCCAAGCAGGCCACGGATCTCTGCACCCCGCCGTTCGTGCAGCGCATCGCCGCACGCTACATGGAAGAGGGACTCTACGATAAAAAACTCAAGGGCATCATTGAGAACTACCGCGAAAAGCGTGAGGTAATGATAAATTCCTTCAAAAAGTACATGCCTGAAGGGGTAACGTGGACAGAGCCAGAGGGCGGCCTTTTCCTTCTGATCACCCTGCCCGAGTACATGGACGCAGAGGAGCTGTTCAAGATTGCCATTAAGGAGAAGGTG
>QWCB01002762.1_pt1 | contig 24520 bp, 27 predicted proteins | sample 1972511 | NCBI WGS metagenome assembly QWCB01 (sample SAMN09866719, study PRJNA288562) | Human gut metagenome isolate term5_stool, whole genome shotgun sequencing... | isolation source: gut | host: Homo sapiens | place: USA: California | reverse complement strand
CTGAAAGGCTCTTTTTGGACTGGGCCTTTACAGACGCCACATGGCGGGGTGCCTGCTGTTTCACCTCTTTTTTCTTGTCGTTCTTCCTACCCTCAATGGCGGGCTTGTATTCACGGGCGTTACGTCCTATCAGTAGTTGGTTGCTCTTGTTGCTGAAACGTACATCATCGGAAAATACCCTGCCTTTGTAACGCATATTCTCAACGAACACCATTTCATGGTTCTGGAGCATCTTCTTCTGTTCAGGCGTGATTTTGGCACCCATGATAGTGTCGTTGACCTTCAGTTGTTCGCCGGACTGCTTGAATGCGATGTCCATAATTCTCGGATCAACGAAAGCGACACCTGAAAGCAATGTGTCGTTTTTGCGCTGTATGTCGTTGATGGGAAGCTGTCCGCCTGACGCGAGAATTTGCTTCTGTTTGTCATCCAGCCTTTTTCCGTAGATATAATCGGGTATCTTGATGGCATCCACCGGCATGGTAATGATACGGTTGCTCGGTTCATGAAAGGACACATAACAATTGCAGACCGTTCCCGTATGGGTATCCTTCATCTCCTTGACTGTTCCCAAAGTTCCGGTGTCTTTAAGTGACTGCTTTTCCTCGTCGGTGAATACTCCTTTATAGGCAGGCAGGTCATACTGCGGTTTGTCGAGCCTGCTTAGAGTTTTCAGTTGTACCTTGCCGTCCTCCCCTTTGACACAGAGGAAACAGGCTTCTCCCATATCCTTCTTTTCACCGTTCACTTCCTTACTGATGGGAAAAGCCTTTGAGGTAATTCTTCCTTTCAGCATTTCTCCCATGCAATGGTTGTCAAACAGCAGTTGCTTGTCAATTCCCAGTGCGGAGAGCTCTTTCCACGGGAGCTGATGCTCGTCGAACTTATACCTTCGGGCAAGTTTGGCGATGCGCCCTTCATCGTTGAGTTCGCTGTTTTCCACCAGTTTCTTGCCTTCCGCTCCGGGGTCTTCCCCTTTCCGGATTTGAACTACGGCATTCAGTGTCTTGTCCAAAAGAACGAGAGGTACGAGGAAGAAACTGAAACTCGTGGGATTGTCATACTGGTTTTTGAAATTCGTAAAGAACAGTTCCAGCGGTGAGGTACGGTCCAGTTTGAGGAAGCTGCCGCTGTTCTTCTTGTCGGGTGGCACGATTTCGAGACTGCCGTCCTGTTCATTCATTTTGGAAACAACTGCGGTTTTGTTCGTTCGCTTGTCAAGGATGGCCATTACATGCTCGTCCTGACTCTGTTCTTGTTGTTCTTGCTTTTTCTTAGCCATAAAATCAATAATTTAAGTGATACAATAATTAATCAATACCGGGTAAACTTTATCCCGTCGGTGCGAATGTAGAATATTAATTAATAAGATGTTATGTTGTTGAAACGGATAGGAACAGATGGCGGTGATTGGCGAGAAATGGCAACCCTATTTAAATAAGTTAGAGTCTTAAAAAAGATAGGAAGTCACTTTTTGTTTTACTAAGAATGATGCTTCTCCTTATTTTTCTGTACTTTTGTATAAAAGATAACAATTGTTTATTTATAGAATAATATGAAAATTCCAACAGCTCTTTATCTGCAAGAACAGCATGATGTTGAATGTGGTGGTAGACATATTCAATATTTCATTGCCACCTTTTTAACAAAACCATATCCTATTGAGCCAACTTTAGGTGACCTTCATGACTATAGAAAATGTAAAGGCTGTCAAGAAACTAATAAAGAAATAGTGAGGCAATTGAAAGTGAAATTTGATAAATTCCCTTTTTGTTGCCAATGGCATCAAAAACTATTGTCAATTAATGAGTTTAATAAACTGGACTATGCGAATACACCACAAATGACAGCCGACAAAGTTATCTATTGTTATCAGCACATTCTTAATAATCAAGACAGAATTGACTGGAAACAAGATATTACTTATTATTTGGAATATACAATAGAAAGTTTTGGGAATTTTCCTAAAGGGTGCGGAACTCCACTTTTTCTAAAAGAATTTGTAGATTTACTTATTTTTCGCATAGAAAACAATGAGGACATTAAAAAAGAAACATATGATTATATCAAATCTTATTTTGATGATTTCATGAAACCTGCATCTTCCACAAAAATAAATCCGTTTAATCTCCTTATCTCAAAATACAATGTATGGTTGAAATTATTCCCTTTTGATTTGCCTGAATTTCGAGAAGCTAAAGAATATTTTACGCAACAATCACCTCTTATGGTTGAAGAGATTTTTTATAATCCATATTCAAAGTGCGCGCATGGGAGACTAATAACAGAAAGTAAATTAGTTGATTATCTTAATTCGCTGACACATAAGCTGCTTCAGAAAATAGACTTTACAAGTCTTACCCAAAATCATGAATTAGCTCAATATTCTTCTTTGATGATTAAAAGTGGATATAAGATAGAAAATGAAATTATATTCACATCGTTTTCAAATAACGAGTTAAAATATATTGATTTTATCAAGCGATGGATAGAAGTTCAGAAAAAGTATTTTCAACAAATGGAAAATTTATTCAAATTAAATAATCTATTAAAGGGAGATTTATACACAGATTCGTATAATGAGTCTTTAGCACGAATTAATTATTTTAAAAATTTTATAGAAGACAAAGATGGTTATCGCTTATCTTGGCAACAAGGGGTTGTAAGAGAGAAGGATGCGCAGATTTCATTTAAAGCCGTGTGGTATAATACTGCTTTTGATGTCAATAGGGAGGTTGAAAATGGACGGGGAATTGTTGATTATACTATATCAAAAGGCGCAATGGATAAAACTTTAATAGAGTTTAAATTAGCTTCTAATAGCAAACTAAAATCCAATTTACAACACCAACTATCTATTTACGCAAAAGCAAATGATACAGATAAATATATATCTGTAATCTTATATTTTACAGATAAAGAAGAACAAAAAGTTAAACGCCTATTGAGAGAACTTAATATAGCAAATAAGGAAAATGTTATAATAATTGATGCTCGAAATAATAAAATATCAGCTTCAAATGTATAATAATTATATGTAATTAACTATTTAATTTAAATCAAAATTATGTCTCATATATTTATTGATGAATATCCAATATTAACTTTTGAGTTTGAACCTTTTATAGATAAATATTGGAATATAGGCTTATCCCAATATATTATAGAACAATATGGTAATTCAACTACTTATGACCATGAAAAAGTTGAGAAAATTTTAATGTCATGCTTTGAATACTTTATTGGTCAATTTAAAGATTTGATATTAAAACAAGATACAGAAATATTTTTTAAAAGCGTATTTCTATTTCATGAGGCATCAATTGCTCTGTATATAAAGCAACTCGAAGGTTTCCAATTACCAGAGGTAATAGAGTCTGACTTTCCTCGTTATCAAAGAGTTCTAAAATTGATATTAGAACAAGCATGTGATATAGAATTAACTGCAAAAAAAGGACTTGATTATAAAGAGATAATAAATACAATACAGGAGTTATATTATTTAGGTAATTGGATTTATGAATTTGCAATTTATATCGCATACCATAAGATGATTCAAAATGCTTATTATATAGAATTTGAAGAAAATGTATTTACATGCGGATGGCAAAACAATTTCGGAAAAGTCAACGAGACCTTGTGTAGATATTTCGGTATAGATTATGAAACTTTTTTTGATGAAGGAGCATTGAATGAATTGAAAAGAGCGTTAGAAGATAATTTCTCAATTGATTATAATAAGGCAATTGGAATAATTCCATATTTAAAAAAACATCATAGTAATAATCCTGAGCAAACATTAGAGCCTTATATATTGCCAATTAATTTGGCAACTGAATGTAAAACTTCTGAAGAAAACACATCAATGTTTTATTCTGGATTAATGTTGTCCAAAACTAATAAATTAACTCTCGAAAATGCTGTTTTAAAACCTTATTCTGAAAAACGATATATGTTTAGACCCATTTTAACTTATATTGTTGATGGTGTGGAAAGAGCTTTAATAGGAAACAATAAGATTGCAGAAAGCATGATGGTTATTGCTTCAAATATGATACACTGGAATAATATGCCTGAAGAATGGTTAAAGGACAAAGGTATGGTTGATTTTATGAATAAGAAAGGATTAGAACATGATCGTCTATTAGAAAATGAAATAGAAAAAATATTTCAACAAAACAAATATCCATATTGTAGAAATATAGAATCATTTAGACAAAAAGGTAAAAAACAGAATATAAATATAAACACTCCGAAAGTAGGTGAAATTGATTTTATTATTGTAAATAAAAATAAGAATAAAGTTTTTATTGCAGATACAAAATATAATCGTGCCCGGTATGATGCTGTCGGTTACAGAATTGATTATAGTAATTTTATTGAATATGAAAAAAAACTTGAAAGAAAGAAAAATTGGCTTATAAACAACCTTCAAGTTTTGCAAGAACATTTAGAAGAAATGTTTCATATTGATTATAGCATTTTAAGCTTCGAAGTTGAAGCTGTTTTTTTTATTAACACTCCAACTTTTTATATGTTTAATGGAAAATATAAGGCTTTAACATTGCTTCGTATAAAAGAATACATAGAAAATACATGGGACTATCCGATTATAAAGTTAGAAGACAAGACAAATAAAAGGATATTAAAATATTCTCACCCATATTTTAAGAATCCTATAATTATTTCAACTGAGTAATTATTATATTATGCCTTATTTGGCATATAATTATTGGAATAGTCCTATTTTTGACATATTGCTTTGTTGAAATAGGACTATCCTCTAAAATCCTTATTAGGAATTATTATTTTCATTATCACCTAACAAATACTTTAATTTAGGATCATTCTCTATGCGGATTAACTCGTTCTCTACAAGTTCCACAATATCCTGCTTGATTTGCCGGTAGTTAGCCTGTATCTGCTGCTCCATTGTATCATTACCATTCTCGTCCAGAAAGCAGCTGATTTCGGGAATGGGCTGGTAGGCCGCCGTCTCTTTCTGTACAGCTTCATTGTCCACGACTATCTGCGCATGGAAAATTTTCTGTTCGATTGTCTCTCCGAAGTTGTCGGCTACGGCACCAACAAACATTCCCTGACTCAATGTACTGATTTTGGATGCAGGTATCAGACTGTCCAGTTGCGTGTTGATGGAAGTGGACGTATCGTTGCGGTTGATGCTCATGGACTCTCTTTTTTGCAGGATTTTCCCGAACCTTTCCGACAAGGTTTTGGCCGTTTCACCCACTACCTGACCGCTGAAAACATTGCCCACAGTTGACATGATTACAGCGGCCTCCTTGTCGCCGTAGTCGCGCTTCAACTGGCTGAAGTCCTGAAAGCCCAATACAACCGCCACTTTATTGCTTCGTGCCGTGGCAATCAGATTATCCAGACCTTTAAAGAAAATAGTGGGTAACTCGTCAATTATCACACAGCTTTTCATCTGCTTCTTCTTGTTTATCAACTTCACAATGCGGGAGTTATACAGACCTAAAGCTGCTCCATAAATAGAAATTCTATCGGGATTGTTGCCGACACATAATATTTTCGGTTCTTTGGGATTATTAATATCCAACGTAAAATCACTGCCGGACATTACCCAATAGAGTTGAGGACTTATCAGTCTTGACAGTGGAATTTTGGCGGATGCAATCTGCCCCATCAACTGCTCGGCAGCACCCCCTTTCCATGCGTCAACGAAAGGAGACAGATAATTTTCCAAATCAGGATAGCTTGTCAGAATGGTGAATACATCTTCGTACCTTTTATTAAGTAGTTCTATTGCATGTGGAAATGTGCAATACTTACCATTTTCATACAACTTCAAAAACCAGATTATCGCAGTAAACAATACTATTGGGGATTCCACAAAAAAGTCTCCCTGCTTCTGCACCCAACTTTTATTGAGGTTCAACATGATTGTATAACTGGACTCGTAAGCGTCTGAAATATCGGTCATAAGCTCTGGAGCCAACGGGTTGCAACGGTGGCTTTTTCTCGGATTGTCGAAATTGATTACATAAAACTTGGGTGGTATCTTATAGCGGTGTCTGTACTTAATCAAGTGGTTATAGGCGATAATTGAGAGGTCGTCAAACTTAAAATCGTATATGTAGAGTGCATAGGATTTTTCAATGGTCTGTTTTATAAATTGGTTGACAATGGCATAGGATTTCCCGCTGCCCGGTGTTCCCAATATCATTGTCGCTCGAAAAATATTTACGAGATTAATAAAGCCGTTGTAAACTTTGCCTTTATACCAGAATTTGGTCGGCAGATTGACAGAATACTCGTTTTCCATCAACCTTGTTTCCTGCATGAAGGATTCATTCTCCCGGTTGAAAACATCCTCTAATAAATTGTTCTTCAACAGACGGCTTATCCATAAACCGGATGCCAGCAGACAGAAGAAACCGCCGGTCAGTGTTGTGGTATAAAGTACCGCACACACACCGGATGATGCACTAATGGATAGTAACCACCAGTTCAGGAAAAAGAGTATAGTGCCCGTTATGGCCGCAATGATAATCTGCCTCCATGTGATTTCATGTTTCTTCACTCCTTTGTTGCCCATACAGGACAGACCAAGGAAAAGGACACAAAACAGCTTTGTGTAAAGCAAGGATGAAAACAGCCCGGTGGTGCGTTGGAAGTTGGATAGTATTTTATCCACTATGCCAAGCGTTCAGCCCATTTCGTGGAGCCAGCCGTAACAAAACCAATAGATGTGTATCGCCAAAAATAAAAAACTGATGGCCCGCATAAAGTCCGTGACTTTGGCAAGACCTCTTAAATCATCTTCATTCTGCATAATCGTAACTGTTAAAATTAAACTTCTTGTTCTATACCTTATTATATTATAATCTGCGCCTGCGCTTTTTCTTTTTCTTACGCCCGAAGCGGAAAGCCGGGTCGATGTATTCGTGCGTATGGTCATCTTCCATGAGTACGGAGAAAATGTCAACGGCACCGAGTGCGGATGTATCAATCAAACTGTCGGAAAACTCACTTTGCTGATGGCTTTGATTTTCCTGCTGCCGGTATTCCGCCCCTTCCTGCCTTTCTTCCGCTCTCGCTTCCCTTTCCTGCCGGGACGGTGCCTGCTCCGGTTGCGGTATCAGTCTTTCACAGTCTGCATCCGGATTGTTGAACAATTCGTTGAACACGTTGGCTGAAAAGGCTTTGCCCATACGAGAGCCGTTGAACACCGTCCGGGTGGTATGGTCTATGAAGGTGATGCCATATAGACGCCCTTCGGGATTGATACGGTAAATGACTTCTATATCCGCCTCTTTCAGCCTGCGTGCAAAGTCCTCCTTCGTGCTTATGCCCTGCATGGCTTTGACGACTTCCTTGCGTGTCCTTTCGGCGAGATTGTCTCTCTTTACTTTTTCAATGGATGCGGCAAACTTCTTTTGCAATGCTTCATAACCGAATACTTTGCCAAACTTACTGGACTTGAAAGGTGTCCCCGCCTGCTGCCCGTCATCGTCCAAAACTCCGTACATGATGCCGTGGTATTCCTTTCCGTCCACGCTTCCCCTGACCTCGTAAGCGGTTACGTTGTACAGATTCAGCAGGGTGTTGTATTCGGCAAGCGAATGGAAATTGTAACATTCCAGCAAGGTGTGGGCGGTATGCTTTACCTGCATTTTCACATCACCTTTCGGATAGTCCACCTTTTGCAGACTTACCAGTTCCCGCTCGCCATGTTCTCCGAGTGTGGGATGAAGCCCGTACTTCACTTCCATTTCACGACAGATGTTCTGTGCCCGGATAGCTTCCCGGTTATGGTCTATCTTTTCACCCTGCTCGTTGATGCGTACCGATACGATGTGCATGTGCTTGCGGTTTATGTCTTCGTGCAGCCAGACAATATAAGGCTGGTTCCCGTACCCGAACTTTTCCATGAACTCCTGCGCTAATACGGTCATCTGTTCCTCCGAGAGAATGTCTTTCGGAGAAGGATTCAATGAGATGTGGATAACCGGCTTACTTACGTGCGAATTGAGTGCAACGTAAGGCTCGAAAGCCTGTACACAGTTTTCTATCGGAACATTGCCTGAAGTGTCCGCTGCAATTCTGGGGTGTCACAATACCTTTGCCGTACCGTCGTCCACCTTTATTTTATTATAGGCTATCACTCCGTAAAATGAACTGCCTGATGTAACATTCGGCACCATGACATTATTCCTTTTTAGTAAGATACTCCTTTTCGTACCGCTTCGTAAGTTCGATAACCTGCTTGCATACTTCTTCCAGTTTACGGGTTTCTTCGGCAAGTTTGTAGAGAAACGCAAGTGATTTCTTCTCTCCGTAAATGGTATGGATGGTCTTTACGCATTGGTTGTAGTTGTTTCCAATTCTTCGGAACTGCTGATAGAAAGCGGTTAATTGGGCGTAATACTCCTGCGCTTCCTTGTCAATCTTTACGACCTTGAAGTCTCAACCGAAGATACGGGCGAAGATAAATTCGGCCTTGTTCTTCATGCCGGACTGCTCGAACATGGAGATAAACTTTTCGTTCTCTCCGTCGTTGAGACAAAGATAATAGCGGTGCGTGCGCGGGTCCGCCAGCACCTTACGCCCTGCGGCGTTACGGATTCTTGTTTCATCTTTCATAACATGAAAATTTTAAAAGGTTCGACTTGGGAGAACCTTTGCCCCCGAAACACCTTTCGGGCGAGACTTTCAGCGGGTGGAAATATTTTCAACCGCTGAAAGTACACCTCGCTATATGCTGGCGCATATTAAAATCCGGCTGTGCCGGATTAAAGGTCTGAAGGATTGTCTGACGTTCTCTTACCGAGAACGGGCTTCGCTCTCCCGGCGACAAAGGTAGAGAGTTTTTTCCGTCCGCACATCATGGCATGTCGCGCCAATACCCGCCAATGAATGACTCTGGAACCGGGGAGACTTCGCGGATGCTCTTTTTGAGGTTTATTTGTAGCCGGATAGCTGTTTGAACGGATAAACGGATATTCGGATAAATGGCTATGCAATCAGATATGTGAATAGCTGTCCGGATATGTACATAGCAACATCGCTGAATAGATAGATAGCTACATGGCTAAATAGCTATATAGATGCATAGCTGAATAGCTACATAGATACATAGCTAAATAGATACATAGCTATATGGCTGAATAGCTATATAGCTACATAGCTAAATAGCCATATAGTTGAATGGCTGTATAAGCAGATAACCGGATAACTGCATAATTGAATGACTATACAGCTAACCGGATAAACAGACAACAGAATGAGTAACCGGACAGACAGCCGAAAAGACGGACGGCTGTTCATCCGGCTGTCAATAAACCAATTTATTCACTTAAAATCATGTAACAATGGAAAAGAGAAAGAAAACCTTGTTCGTTTCATTCGCTTCCCAGAAGGGCGGCGTGGGTAAATCAACCTTCACGATTTATGCGGCATCGTGACTGCATTATGTGAAAGGTCTGAATGTGGCGGTAGTGGACTGTGACTATCCGCAGCATTCAATCATCAAACAGAAAAAACGGGATATGGAAGTGGTAAAGGCCACGCCCTTCTACCAGAATCTTCTGGTGGAACAGTCCGGACGGTTGAAGAAGAAGGCTTATCCGGTTATCAGCAGTACCCCTGCGAATTGTATGACGGACTGAAGGGCGTTTGAGGAAAAGGCGGACGTGCATTATGACGTGGTACTGTTCGACCTGCCCGGAACAATGGGCAGTGACGGGGTGATTGCCACAATCAGTGCGCTCGATTACCTGTTCGTACCGATAAAGGCAGACCGCCTTGTGCTGGAAAGTACGCTGAATTTTGCCACGACTGTCAATGACCGCCTGATAAAGACCGGTATCTCCAATTTGAAAGCCTTGTGTATGTTCTGGAATATGGTGGACCGCAGGGAACGTACCGTTTTATATGACATTTACCAGCAAGGTTTCTCCCTCTTGGGACTGGACTGTCTCAAAACCCGTATTCCCGTGCGCAGTAACTTCACCAAAGACCTCGCCATTACGGGCGGCCCGGTTTACCGGAGCACCCTGTTTGCACCGGATGCGGGCTTTACGAAGGAGTGCGGCTTCGATGCGCTTATGGATGAAATCATGCGGACAATCAAAATCGTATAGTCATGGTAAAGAAAACGAGTGAACAGAATCCGGTGGATGAAGCCTACCTGCGCAGCCTGATGGCGGGTAGCCCGCCGGAAAGGGTTACACCGTCTGTTCCCCAAAAAGGGGAAACGGACAGGGAAACGGCAGAAGAAACAAAGACGGAATTTGAGGCGGAAGAGATGGTCGGCATTGCCGGTAAACGGCAGTTGACGGTGGGCAATTACATTGACAATGTATTGCGGGAACATTTCGAGAAACATTCGGATGAGGTGAAGGCATACTGCCAGAAGAGTTACAACAAAATATTTTAAGCTATGGATATACGGTCATGTTATGAAGCCGGAGCGGTTCTGTTCTGGCTGCTGTTCGCCTATCTGTTCATGGACAAGTTCCTGTTTAGGGGGCAGCTTGGCGAGATATGTTTCGGGAAGGCACGCTGCCGCATGGCGAAAGCCCTGCGGAGTGCGGCAGGCTGGTTCGATCCGGTGAAAGAGGAGCGGAAGAAGGGACGCGGACGGGCGAAAGGGAAAACGGGCAGGAAAGAGACTCCGGCAGTCGTGAAAACGCAGGAGAAAGAGCTTCCACCCGTCAAGGCGGAGATGAAGCCCATGGAAAAGACAGCGGAGAAAAACAGTGAACAAACGGTGGAAAAACAGCCTGAGACGGACAGCCTTGTCGTCACAAGAAGCTACGGGACACGCCAACAGCCGCCAATGAACGCCAGCGGTTCCGGAGCTATTGCAGGAACTGAAAATGCCTCTACTTTTGCCGGTGGAAACGAAAAGACATCCCCCCGCAGGAGTGCACAGGTTCAACCTGAACGTATTCCCGATTTATTCCAGGACAAGCGTGTGGAAGAGTGGCGGGCCTCCGGGGGTGACAGTTCCGCCGGGCATGAAAGCGATGACGGTGAAACCGGAAACGGTGACGGGGTGGATACGGACGAGTTGAATGAGGAACTGGAAGATTTGAACTGTGCCCGTGAGGATTATTCAGAGGCACCCGGCATAGGGCCGGAAGAGATAGATTTGATTATCGACCTGTGTAACGGCAAGGATATTCCGGCAGGCAGACGGCTGTCTCTGTTGAAGGCTATCCACCATATCAAGGATACGCGGATTGAACGTTCAATATTGGAAAGTATCAACGGCAGCGACAGCCGTATCAGCAAATTTCTGGATGATGCCGAGCGAATGGGCGGGGCTGCTCCGGACAGTGACTAACCAATTTAAAAAAGGAGGTAACGATGACAAAAGGTTATTTTGATACGGGTTGATCCGGAAAAACGGATTACCCGAAAACAGAGAGAATTTCTTTTAGTACATAACCATCAAACAATACGGCCATGACAAAAGGCTATTACGATTCGGGATGACATGCCAGTCCCTTACCCGAAAAGACAATACGAATTATTCACCATTAATCATTATCCGTATGAACATAGGATTAGTAGATGTGGACGGGCATAACTTCCCCAATTTCGCACTGATGCGCCTTTCCGCTTATAACAAAGCAAAGGGACACCGGGTGGAATGGGCCTCACCGGCGCAGCGGTATGACAAGGTATTGGCAAGCAAGGTGTTCACCTTCACGCCTGATTATGACTATAACCTGCTGGATGCGGGTGAAGTGATAGGGGGCGGCACCGGGTATGACATTGCCGGCAGGCTTCTCGAAGCCGTGGAGAACAGCCGGATGATGGACTATTCCATATACCCTGATTACCCATTCTCCCTCCAATTCTTTTCAAGAGGCTGCATCCGCAAGTGTCCTTTCTGCCTTGTCCGTGAAAAAGAGGGATATATCCGGGCAGTGGAACCGGTGGAGCTAAACCCGAAAGGAAACTGGATAGAGGTGCTGGACAACAATTTCTTTGCGAACCCGCAGTGAAGGAGTGCGGTAAGCTATCTGATGAAAGCGGGCCAGCCCGTAAAGCTGCACGGCGTGGATGTTAGGATTATGGACGAGGAACAGGCCTGGCATCTGAACAGGCTCAGGATGAAGCAGAACATCCATATCGCATGGGACCTGCCGCAACTTGACCTGACGGACCGCCTGAAAGAAATGGTAAAGTACGTGAAGCCTTACAAGATAACCTGCTATGTGCTGGTAGGTTTCAATTCGACCATCGAGCAGGACCTGTTCCGGCTGAACACACTGAGGGAACTGGGTATCACCCCCTTTGTGATTCCTTTCCGGGATTATGGGAATGAACGGGTGCCCACGCAGTACGAGCGTGACCTTGCCCGGTGGGCAAATCGGATGTGGCTGTTCAAATCCTCCTCCTTTGAGAACTATATGCCCCGCAAAGGTTTCAAGTGCGGAGCCTATCTGAAGAAGGCCGGTTAAACATTTAAAACGCAGAAGACAATGAGAACAAAAGGCTATTACGATTCGGGATGATTCAGATCTTCATCCCGGGGAGAGAATTAACAATGAAGTTTCACCATTCAATCATGTAACCATGCGAGAGATGTATTTTGACTCCGGCTGATTACCTGCCGGAACTTACCCCCTGAACCATTAAACCATAAACGGCCACGGCTGCCTTATGGGGATAGTGAAAGGGGGCAGCCCGTGGATTTTTATTCACTTAAAAAAATCACGGAAATTAATGAAACAGAAAAGATTGATTATGATGCTGGCCGTACTGGCGGCAGCGGGTGCGGCAATGGCACAAGGGAACGGACAGGCGGGCATCACGGAAGCCACGCAATTAGTGACGGGATATTTTGATCCGGGGACGAAACTGGTGTACGCGGTGGGTGCCATTATCGGTTTGATTGGGGGCGTCAAGGTCTATCAGAAGTTCAGTTCGGGCGATCCGGATACCTCGAAAACTGCGAGCAGCTGGTTTGGAGCCTGTATCTTCCTGATAGTAGCCGCCACTATTCTGAGGTCGTTCTTCCTCTAAAAACAATTCAAAGGCACAACTTATGTCTGATTTTGAGATAAACAAAGGTGTGGGGCGTGAGGTGGAATTTAAGGGACTCCGTGCCCAATACCTTTTTATTTTTGCTTTCGGGCTGCTTGCCGTGTTCGTGGTGTTCGTCATCATGTACACGGCGGGCATCGGGCAATGGGTATGTATCGGTTTCGGGGTATCGGCGGCCACGGCAATAGTCTGGCTAACCTTCTCGCTGAACAAGCAGTTTGGTAGCCACGGACTGATGAAGCTCCTTGCCGCCCGGCAGCATCCCCGACGGATCATCTCACGGAAACGTATCACACGTCTGATTAAAAAACAACAATCGTAAATTATGAGAAGTACATTGACAACATCCACACTAGAAAGCAAATTCCCCGTCATGGCGGTGGAACACGGCTGCATCGTCAGCAAGGACGCTGACATAACGGTGGCTTTCCGGGTGACACTGCCGGAAGTATTTTCGGTATCATCCACGGAATATGAGGCGATGCACGCCACATGAGCCAAGGCAATTAAGGTATTGCCGAACTATTCAATCATCCACAAGCAGGATATTTTCATCACGGAGAAATACAGACCCGACACCGGGAAAGACGACCTGAGCTTCCTCTCCCGCAGTTTTGAACGGCATTTCAACGAACGGCCCTATCTCAACCACACCTGCTACCTGTTTCTCACCAAGACCACCAAAGAACGCTCCCGGCAGCAAAGCAACTGGAATACGCTGTGTCGGAAGTTTCTGGTGCCGAAAGAGATACAGGACAAAGAGACAATGGAGCGTTTCATGGAGTCGGTGGGACAGTTCGAGAGTATTGTTAATGACGGCGGGCTAGTGCGACTGGAACGGCTGGCCACGGAAGAGATAACGGGAACGGAAAACGAACCGGGCATCATCGAGAGGTACCTGACCTTATCGACGGACGGAAGCGTCATGCTACAAGACATGCAGTTGAACCCGGACGAGATGCGTATCGGCGACAAACGGCTCTGTCTGCATACCCTTTCCGACCTCGACGACCTGCCGGGAAAGGTGCGGACTGACGGACGTTATGAACGTCTTTCCACGGACCGCTCGGACTGCCGTCTGAGCTATGCCTCGCCCGTGGGTATCATGCTGCCCTGCGACCATATCTACAACCAGTGAATATTCATAGACGACAGCAGCGAGAACCTCGCCCGTTTTGAGAAGATGGCGAAGAACATGCAGTCGCTTTCACGCTACAGCCGGAGCAACCAGATAAACAAGGAATGGCTGGATGAATACTTGAACGTGGCGCACACCAACGGGCTGCAATCCGTCCGCTGCCATTGCAACATCATCGCGTGGGCCGAAAACGGGGACGAGCTGCGGCGGGCGAAGAATGACGTGGGCAGCGCACTGGCGCTGATGGAATGTACGCCGCACCATAACACCACCGACTTGCCGGTACTCTATTGGGCGGGCATACCGGGAAATGAGGCGGACTTCCCTTCGGAAGAGAGTTTCTACACGTTTACCGAACAAGCCTTATGCTTCTTTACTGCGGAAACCTGCTACCGGAACTCGCTCTCTCCTTTCGGTCTGCGCATGGTGGACCGGCTGACGGGAAAGCCCGTCTTCCTTGACATTTCGGATTTACCCATGAAAAAAGGGGTGGTGACCAACCGGAACAAGTTCATCCTCGGCCCGTCGGGCAGCGGAAAGAGCTTTTTCACCAACCACCTTGTGAGACAGTATTGGGAACAAGGTACGCATATCCTGCTTGTTGATACCGGAAATTCATACAAGGGACTGTGCGACCTGATTCATCAGAAAACAGGCGGGGACGATGGAGTTTATTTCACCTATAAGGAAGATGATCCGATTTCGTTCAATCCGTTTTTTACACAAGATAACCAGTATGACATCGAGAAGCGGGACAGCATCAAGACGCTGATTCTGACCTTATGGAAAAGAGAGGATGAACCGCCCCGACGTTCGGAAGAGGTGGCGCTATCGAATGCAGTCAGCCTGTATATCGAGAAGATAAAGAAAAACCGGAAAATCAAGCCCAATTTCAATTCGTTCTATGAATTTGTGAGGAAGGACTACCGCAAGGTGTTGGTGGACAAGAATGTGCGTGAGAAGGATTTCGACGTGGACGGTTTTCTAAATGTACTGGAACCCTATTACAAGAACGGTGAATACGGGTATCTGCTGAACTCGGACAAGGAACTGGATTTATTGAATAAACGGTTTATCGTATTCGAGCTGGATGTCGTGAAAGATAATCCCATACTTTTTCCGGTGGTGACTATCATTATTATGGAGACTTTCATAAATAAAATGAGACGTTTGCAGGGTATCCGCAAGATGATATTAATTGAAGAGGCATGACTGCGACATGTAAGTCTTGTATATGATTGTTTAACATTCCATTCCACGCGCTGGAAATAGAACGATTAAACCTGTTGTTTCGTCAACAGTAGCCTATGGGAACGTGCGATAGTAAGCAATGAGGTCGTGCGATAGCAGAACCAACAATGAAGCCCTTCCGAAAGGAGAAGTCAGAACCGCGAGGGAACGACAACTGCCGTTAGTATCGAGTGGCAGGGGAGCTAGGCTGAATGGTATGAATAACGTAATGTGAACCGTTGATAAACGTCGTAACTTCGAATGAGCTGTTAATGATACTGGGCTCTAACCCAAAAGGGACGCAGTCGGATAACCTTCTTCATGCTAAGGTTACACGAACATGATGACTGCCGGCGGATAGACGGATTCTAACCCATTCGTTTGTCATATACAAGAAACATGGTAAACCCGTATTTCTCCTGTATAACAGCAGGTAAGCAAACCGTAAGGAAAGCCGAATGAAATGCGGGCAGAGGAATGTGGAAAAAGCGAATGCCATTCTGTAATGGAGCGGATAGAGGTTGAAACATCACCTCACACGAAAGTGGGCTGACTTCCGCAAGGTGACTTTTTACAAGAAACTTTTAGAACTTATTTAAAGGAGAAAAGCAAATGAACGAAAGTAAGACATCGTGTGCATCTACTGACCAAAAGTGGAGCACTTGGGAAAGCATAGACTGGAACAAGTGCGAAATAGCGGTTAATAAGCTACAAGCACGTATTGTAAAAGCTCAGAAAGCAGGCAAACACGGCAGGGTGAAAGCTTTGCAGTGGATGCTGACGCATTCGTTTTACGCTAAAGCTTTAGCGGTAAAACGTGTTACATCGAACAGAGGCAGTAAAACTGCGGGTGTTGATAAAGCTGTGTGGGCAACTTCCAACAGTAAATTCAAGGCCATCAGCGAGCTAAGAAGAAGAGGCTATACCCCTCAACCTCTAAGAAGGATACATATTAAAAAGAGTAACGGGAAGTTGCGTCCATTAGGGATTCCGACGATGAAAGACAGGGCAATGCAGGCATTGTATCTGCTCGCATTGGAACCTGTGTCAGAAACAACTGCTGACAGCAACTCCTACGGATTCCGTAAAGAGAGAAGTGCTGGCGATGCAAGAGAACAATGTTTTTGCGTCCTTGCCAAGACAGCTTCTCCCGAATGGATTTTAGAAGGAGACATCAAAGGTTGTTTTGACCATATCAGTCATGACTGGCTGTTGGAAAATATTCCAATGGATAAAGTCATGCTGAAAAAATGGCTCAAATGCGGTTTCGTTTTCAACAAGGAATTATTCCCTACGGAAGAAGGAACTCCACAGGGTGGAATTATCTCGCCAACTCTTGCCAATATGACATTGGACGGTCTGCAAGCAATGCTCGCAGAAAAGTATTATAGGAAATCCGTTAAGGGACAAGTATATTATCCAAAGGTTCACATGGTTCGATACGCGGATGATTTTATCATTACGGGAAGGACTAGGGAAGCATTGGAGGAAATAAAGCCGTTAGTGGAGAACTTCCTTGAAAGTCGGGGACTTACTCTATCAGAAGAAAAGACAAAGATAACCCATATTGAAGAGGGCTTTGATTTTCTCGGGTACAATATCCGTAAATACAATGGAATACTTCTAATAAAGCCGTCCAAAAAGAGTCTGAAGGGATTCATGGAGAAAATCAGAGGAATCATTGATTCCAATAAAGGTAGTAAACAGGAATCTCTTATAAGACTTTTGAATCCGGTAATAGTCGGTTGGGTGAATTACTACAAGAATTGCGTGGCTTCGGACACATTCAGAAAAGCTGATTACTTGATATTTGAAAAGCTATGGCAATGGGCCAAGAGACGACATCCCAAGAAAGGTAAATATTGGATTGCCAGCAGATACTTTACACGAATAAAGAATCGTAACTGGTGCTTTGTGGCGAACTTCAAAAGGGGTAAAGCGGATGATAAGATTGCCCTCAAAAGACTGTACGACACGAAAATCACCCGATACGTAAAAGTGAAAGGTGAAGCCAATCCTCTCGACCCTGAATGGAAAGAATATTTTGAAAAGCGCAAGACTTACAAGATGCTCAAGTCGCTTAATGGTAGAAAATCATTGCTGTATATGTGGGAAAAACAAAATCATTTATGCCCCATATGCGGAGAACCCATAGACAAAGAACACTCGTGGGGAACTAATGAAAGAATTGTCAATGGAAAGAAAGTTAATTTCTTGGTACATGACAGTTGCAGAAGAAAAGTCATTCAACTTAAATAGATGTAACAATGAGCTGGTTTCTATTAGATAGAAATTTAAAGTTGCTTGAGCCGTATGATTGGAAACTTTCACGTACGGTTCTTAGGGGGGAAAGGGGCAGTAATGCCCCCGACCTACCCGGCAAGGCAATCGCCCGTGAAGGGATGGCTTCCTATATCCGCTATCTCTTTAAAACGGTCAGAAAATTCTTCGGCGAAGCGGTAGTCGTGACGCAGGAAGTAGACGACATCATATCGAGTCCGATTGTGAAGGAGACGATTATCAATAATTCCGACTGCAAGATACTGCTTGACCAACGAAAGTATCAGAATAAGTTCGGCCAGATACAGAACTTGCTCGGACTGACGGACAAGGAACGGGCGCAGATACTGTCTATCAATCTTGCCAATGCGGCAAACCGCAGGTACAAAGAGGTCTGGATAGGACTCGGCGGCACGCAGAGTGCAGTGTACGCAACAGAAGTTTCGGGTGAAGAGTATCTGTGCTACACGACCGAAGAGTCTGAAAAACTGGAACTTACTCGGCTGACTGAAAAGCTGGGGGGCAATATAGAGTTAGCAATCAAACAGCTTGCCGAAAGCAAACGGCAGGAAAACAAGTAATCCTTTAATCCATAAAATACAATGAGTAAGAAAGATTTATTAAACCAATGCAGGGAAGCGCTCGGAGACGCGACCCTGACCAATCTGGACCTGCTGAACCTGATTGGGGAGATGAGAAAAGAACTGGAACATGACCGCATCTGCGGGCACTGAATGAACAAGGAAGGCGAATCGACACTAACTATCCGTAAATCGAACCGGGTGACGGACGGCTTCAAGGGATACAAGGCCACGCTGTTCATCGGAGAAAGGGCCTACGTTGAAATCAATATCCCGCTGCGCGGCGGTGATGACCTTTTCCTGCACGGGAACAGGGATGCCGGATGCATCGGGTATTTTTCAGGCAGCGAGGTGCTGCTGTTCGGCAGTTACGGTCTGTTCGCCCGTGACGATGACAGCCGGTATTTACTGACTAAAGAAAGGAGATAGACGCATGAAAAGGAAAATGACAATTCTATTGATGGCCCTGCTGTCCCTTTCGGTGACGGTCAGGGCACAGTGGGCGGTTTTCGACCCCAGCAATTTCGCGCAAAGCATCGTGAACTCGGCCAATGAAATCGTACAGACTTCCACAACGGCACAGAACATGTGGAGCAACTTTCAGGAGACTGTAAAGATTTACGAGCAGGGAAAGGCCTATTACGATGCCTTGAAATCGGTGCATGACCTTGTAAAAGGTGCCCGTAAAGTACAGCAAACCATTCTGTTGGTGGGTGACATCAGCGACATCTACGTGACGAATTTCAATACGATGACGGGCGATCCGAACTTCACAGTGGAAGAGCTCTCGGCTATCGCCTTCGGGTATAACAAGTTGCTCAAGGAAAGCAGCGACCTGCTGCTGGATTTGAAGGAAGTGACTACGGCAACCGGACTCTCGATGACCGACAAGGAACGGCTGGACATCATCAACCGGATATACGGCGAGGTGCTGGAATACAAGAACCTGACATGGTACTATACCCGCAAGAATATCGGGGTATCGTACCTGCGCAGCAAGAAGAAGGGGGATGCCGCACGGGTACTCGCCCTGTACGGGACACACGACCAGCGTTACTGGTAATCATTCATCCATTAAATCAATCAAGAAGACTATGTTATTATTATCAATAGACTGGACAAACCTGCACGAGCTTCTGCGTTCGCTGTATGATGAAATGATGCCGTTATGTGAAGATATGGCTTCGGTAGCGAAGGGAGTGGCCGGCCTCGGAGCGTTGTTCTATGTAGCATACCGGGTATGGCAATCCCTTTCACGGGCAGAGCCGATAGACGTGTTCCCGTTGCTTCGGCCTTTCGTACTCGGTCTTTGCATCATGTTCTTTCCGGGCATGGTTCTGGGCACTATCAACGGGATACTCTCTCCCGTATGCAACGCGACTTCCTCGCTGGTTGAACAGCAAACCTTTGACATGAAGAAGTATCAGGAAGAGAAGGATGAACTGGAACGGCAGGCGATGTTGCGTGACCCGGCAAAGGCTTTTCTGGTAAGTGACGAGGAGTTTGACAAGAAAATAGATGAGCTTGGCTGGTCGCTGGGCGATATGGACACAATGATTAACATGTACGGGCAGAAGGCGGTGTACGATATGGGGGAAAAGGTGAGGCAATGGTTTCGGGAGCTACTGGAACTCTTCTTTCAGGCGGCATCGCTGCTGATAGACACGCTGAGAACCTTCTTTCTGATTGTGCTGTCCATATTGGGGCCAATCTCCTTTGCGCTGGCCGTCTATGACGGATTCCAGAGTACGCTCACCACATGGCTGTCCCGGTATATCTGCATCTATCTGTGGCTGCCCGTGGGTGACTTGTTCGGGGCTATCCTCTCACGCATACAGATACTGATGTTGCAGCAGGACATCAAGCAGATGCAGGACCCGACATTCATACCGGATGCCTCCAACAGTGTCTATTGCATTTTTATGATTATAGGCATCATCGGTTACTTCTGTGTCCCCACCGTTTCATCGTGGATTATTCAGGCGGGCGGTGCCGGAGCTTACGGGCAGAAGGCCAACGGAGCCGGGAAAATGGCCGGAAACGGTGCGGCGGCGGTAGGCGGTGCTGTGGGTGGATCGGTAGCCGGGCGTATCAAGAAAATGTTCTAACCGTGCATCAATAATTGTATAACATTAAAATAAAAATAAAATAAAGACATGGAATTTAAGTCATTAAAAAACATCGAGACGTCATTCCGCCAACTCCGGTTGTTCGGGATGGTATTCTTAGGGGCGTGCACACTGATAACGGTCTTTGCCGTATGAAAGGCTTATGACTTTGCGGAGGCCCAACGGCAGAAGATTTATGTATTGGACAACGGAAAATCGCTGATGCTGGCTCTCTCGCAGGATGCGCAACAAAACCGTCCGGTAGAGGCACGGGAACATATCAGACGTTTTCACGAACTGTTTTTTACACTCTCACCGGACAAGGATGCCATTGAAAGCAATGTGGGGCGTGCCCTCTACCTTTCGGATGAAAGTGCTATCGGATATTACCGGAACTTGCAGGAGAAAGGGTATTTTAACCGGATGATAGCGGGAAACATCTCACAAACGCTGACGGTGGACAGCATACAGGGGAATTTCAACAGTTATCCGTACGAAATGAAAACCTATAGCCGCCAGCACATCATCCGGTCAAGCAGCGTCACTGAAAGGTCACTTGTCACCATCTGCCGTTTGAGGAACGTGACCCGGAGCGACAACAACCCGCAGGGATTCCTGATAGAAGGTTTCACGATTGTAGAAAACAAAGACATCGGCCAGTATGAGAGATAATCCCGTTAAAAAGGCCCTTCGGAAGTTCGGAACAAGGAAGGGCCGCTATGTGAGCAAGCTCCGCAAAAGGTGGGAACGGTTAAGTTACCGGCAGCAAAGGTTGATTATCCTTTATCTGCTCGGCCTGTTTGCCGCCGTTGACCTCGCCTACATCGCAGGCGGTTTTTGCGGAACGGACCAATATCCGATTGAGGTACAGCACATCCACAGGGTTGTGCTACCCCAAACGGACAGTATCAAACCTTTAAAACATTCATTCAATGACACAATCCAATAAAAAAGAAGAGAAAGAAAAACAGCGGGAAGCGCAGAAGGTGGAACCCGCATCCGAAAAGAAGTCAGGCGGCAAGACCGCAGAGAAATTGAAATTCTATGGCGTGGTGGCCTTCCTCTCGCTGCTGTGTGCCGGATTCATCTGGTTTATCTTCAAGCCGGACACTTCCGAAACAACAGAAGGGGCGGCAGGTATCAATACGACGATACCCGATGCCATAGCTCCCGAAACGATGGCGGACAAACAGAAGGCTTACGAACTGGAACAGATGAAGAAGCGCAGGCAGGAAAAGATAAGGATCTTGCAGGACGTGGCGGGCGATTACCTGATGCCGGACACGCTGGACGGGCCGAAGCCGGAAAAGGTGGCACCGGAACAGGACGCTATCCGGGAGTCATGGCAGCAGCAACAACAAATCTCACGACAAATCACCTCGTTCTATCAGGAACCGAAAGACAATCCCAGGGTAAGCGATCTGGAACGGCAGGTGAAGGAGCTGAATGAAAAACTGGAACGGGATCGGAAGGGACAGGACCCGCTGGAACTGATGGAAAAGTCGTATGAGATGGCGGCACGTTATTTCCCCGGTCAGGCGGGTGGGCAGGTAAAGAGCATACAGCCTGTCGGCGGTACGGGAACAGAACCCGGCAATCCTGCCGCAATGGCCGTAGGACGTGCCACGGAAAATGTGGTCTCGTCACTGGCCGCACCTCCGGGCATGGATACGATACCCCGCAATTACGATTTTGCTACTGCCGTGGGAGCCGGAGAAAAGGCCGGGAGCAACACGATACGGGCCTGTGTGGCGGAAGACCAGACGGTGACTACCGGTTCATGAATTAAATTCAGGTTGCTGGAACCGCTGCAAGTGGGCGGCGTGCTTGTCCCCGCAAATACCCCGCTTTACGGTACGGTACGCATCGAAGGGCAACGGATGGCGGTAAGCGTGAACTCGATTGAAAGCGGCGGCAATATCCTGCCGGTGGAACTGGCAGCTTACGACATGGACGGACAGGCCGGGCTTTTCGTTCCGAACACAACGGAACGCACTGCCATGAAGGAAGCCGCCGCCAATACCGGAAGCGGTTTCGGGACAAGCATCTCGTTCGCACGTAGCGCTTCCCAACAGCTTGTCATGGACATGACACGGGGCGTGCTAAGCGGCGGCTCGCAATATCTTGCCACCAAGATGCGTGAGGTGAAGGTGACCGTAAAAGCGAATTATCAACTTTTATTAATATCCAAAAAACAGTAATCAGATTATGAAGACAAGATTTATTCTATCATTAGTAATGCTTTTAACCGTATTGTCAGTAAAGGCGCAGGAACCCGTGGAAACAAAGATTTTCCCAACCAACCGGATTATCGCACCGCACAGGATTGAGGTGACTTTCTCGAAAACCGTACATATCCTGTTCCCTTCGGAAGTGAAATATGTGGATTTAGGCTCCTACGACATCATTGCCGACAAGGCTACGGGTGCGGAGAATGTGGTACGCATCAAGGCTGCCGTAAAGGGCTTTGAGGGCGAGACGAACTTCTCGGTCATTACGGCTGACGGCTGCTTCTATTCCTTTAACGTGGTATATAAGGATGAACCGACACAGCTCTCTATCGAGATGGAAGACTGGCTGCGGGAGAACCCGATGGGCGGGGCGGCTGACGACCGCATGTTCGTGAAGCTGAAGGAACTCGGCGGGGAGACTCCGCTGGTGGTGAACCGCATCATGTACACGCTGTATAAAAAGAACAAGAGGGACATCAGGCATATCGGCTGCAAAAAGTACGGCATACAGAGCCTGTTGAAAGGACTCTACATCAACAATGACCTGCTTTACCTGCATACTTCCATACGTAACTACTCGGACGTGTCTTTCGACATAGACTATATCCGTTTCAAGGTGGTTGACAAAAAGGTGGCGAAACGCACGGCCATGCAGGAGAGCTTCGTGGAACCTGTAAGGACTTACAACCGCCTGACGACGGTGGACGGCAAGGCGATGGCACGGAACGTGTTCGTACTGCCGAAACTGACACTGCCGGACGACAAACTGCTGGTAGTGGAGATATACGAAAAGGGCGGCGCCCGTCACCAGTCGTTCTGTATCGAGAACACCGACCTTGTGGCGGCAAAGCCGATCAGTGAACTGCATTTAAAATAATAACCGATATATAATATAATGCATATGCAAAGAATACTATTCTTATTGACGGTTGCCGTGTTGTCGCTCTTTGCGGGCGAAGCATACGCACAGCGTGACCTGCCGGGACAGACGGGCATACAGTTCACATCGGGTGGGGTGAATCATTTCCTTTCATGGAAGAGTGGCGGCGAACGCCACTACTTCACCTCACTGGCCTTTACACATACCAACCGTAACCGTACCTACTGGCTGTACGGTCTGGATTATCAGATAAAGGAGTATGATTATGAGGATGAGTCGGTGCCCAAAGCGCAGTTCACGGGAGAACTCGGCTACTTTGTTCCCGTATTGTCGGATAAGGGCCAGAATGTCTGTTTCCGTATCGGACTTTCCGCTCTGGGCGGCTTCGAGACGGTCAACTGGGGAACCTCCCTGCTTCCTGACGGGGCGGCAGTGACAAACGGGGACAGTTTTATTTATGGCGGAGGACTGACTGCGGCTTTCGATGTCTGGCTGACAGACCGGATCATCTTCCTGCTGCAAGTCAAGGAAAGGGCGCTGTTCGGAACGGATGCAGGGAACTTCCATACGCAGGCAGGTTTGGGCGTCCGCTTTATCATCAACTAATAAAAAATAGAAAGGAGAAACAGAAAATGAAAAATGTATTATATATATGTATAGGTGCACTGCTTGCGGTGCTGGCCTTCAGTTCTTGTAACGACGGGATAGACATCCGGCAGGATTATGATTTCAAACTTTCTTCCTGGTATCTGCAAAAACAGATCGCAACGGGTGAAACGGTGGAGATACGCTTTTATCTTGACCGTGAGGGAGACTATGAAAAGGCGGAGTATGAAATAGGTTACATCCAGATGGAAGGCAAGGGAGAGGTGACGGACGGTGAAGGCGTGAAACTCGTCAACCGGGAAGTGAGACCGTTGGCAAAAGTGCCGGGACTGGATACGGAAAATCCGGTCAGGCAGATATTCACCCTCTTTTACCGTTCGACAAGCGCCAGACGTTCGGAACTGAAATTCTTTGTCCGG
>QWCB01001445.1_pt1 | contig 24714 bp, 12 predicted proteins | sample 1972511 | NCBI WGS metagenome assembly QWCB01 (sample SAMN09866719, study PRJNA288562) | Human gut metagenome isolate term5_stool, whole genome shotgun sequencing... | isolation source: gut | host: Homo sapiens | place: USA: California | reverse complement strand
ATCCTTTTTCTTTTCATCATTTTGAATTTCTTCACTTATTGCAATAACATTTGCAATTGACGGTTGTTCTTGTGCACTTGTCGGAAGAACAATTCCGCCTGCTGTTTTTTCTTCAGCTTCAACTTTTTCAATTAAAATTCTGTCACCAAGTGGTTTAATTTGCATAATAACTACCTCCATATCATAGATAAACTCTAATTTCAAACATTAGAGTTTAATTATTAGCAATCTCAATCGGTGAGTGCTAACTATTTATATTATACCCCCAATTCCTAAAAAATAACAGCTATCCACGAAAAATATTAGAATTATGAATATTTAAAACTTTGTAGTATAATTTAGATATGGAAAGATATTATTCATTAAGCAGTTATTTGAAAAATAAATTTGGAGTAAAAGTCGGTAAAGTCTGCCTTGACGGTGGCTTCACATGTCCAAACAGAGATGGAAAACTTAGCAAATTGGGTTGCATCTACTGCTCTGAAAGTGGAAGCGGTGAATTTGCAGGATGCGTCGGAGCAAAAACGATTTCTGAGCAAATCGCACACCAAAAAACTATGTACGGCGGAAAGTGGAAAGTCGAAAAATACATTGCGTATTTTCAAAACTTTACAAACACATATAAACCTGTCCCGGAGCTTCGAAAGATTTACGACGAAGCCCTTTCAGGCAAAGAAATAGTGGGGCTCGACATTGCAACGAGAGCGGACTGTATGGACTTTGATAGAATCGAACTTTTAAAAGAGTACGATAAGAAAACGGAAACTTGGATTGAGCTCGGCATGCAATCCATACACGAGAAAACTTTGAACTTTATAAATCGCGGATACAGCCACGAATACTTTGACAAAAAAGCACGCGAACTGATTGACGACGGATTTAAAATCATCGTGCACATAATTTTGGGACTCCCTACCGAAACGAGAGAGGATATGCTCGAAACATTTGAATATGTAAAAGAGCTTCATCCGTTCGGCGTGAAAATTCACAGCCTATATGTGGACAAACACTCTAGACTCGGAAAACTCTACATGGAAAAACCGTTTCCGGTCCTAACTGAAGAGGAATATGTAAACCTCGTTTGTGACGGCATGAAAATTTTGCCGCGTGACATAGTATATCATAGAATCACCGGCGATCCGGTTCGTGAAAATCTCATCGTGCCTGACTGGACAAAACACAAATGTGCTGTCATAAGCTCGATTCAAAAAGAACTAAAAAGAAGAAATATAGATTTTGTATAAGGAGGAACAAATGAAAATTATCGAAAATATAAAACTGAAAGTTGATGAAACGCACACGCTGAACATTTTAGAATGCGGAAACAAAAACGGTGTGCCCGTAATTTTTTTGCACGGCGGACCGGGAGGATCGGTCGGAGAAAAATCGCTCGAATTTTTTAATGAAAATCACCACGTCATACTCTTCGACCAAAGAGGAACCGGAAAATCGACACCATTTCTCGAAACAAAGAATGTAACCCCGTTTCACACAGTCGAAGACATGGAAAAAATAAGAGAACATTTCGGCATCGAAAAATGGACCGTATTCGGTGGAAGCTACGGCTCGACACTCGCCCTTTTATATGCGATTCTCCACCCCGAAAGAGTGGAAAATCTGGTTTTAAGAGGAATATTTTTGGGAAGAGAAGAAGACGTGCATTGGCTCTATGAAGAAGGCGCAAGCTACTACTTCCCTGAACTTTTCGAAGAATATAAAAACTTCCTTCCGGAAAACAAAAGGAACAAAATTGTGGACTCATACTACGAAATATTCATGTCCGACGACGAAGAAAAAAAGAAAACTGCCGCAATTAAATGGGCAAATTGGGAAGACGGACTTGTGACACTCCTTCCGGGAGAAGTTGACAACGAATATACCGACCAAAAAATGAGCCTTGCATTTTACGAATGCTTTTACTTTAAAAACAAAAACTTCTTCCCGACGGACAACTACATCTTGGAAAACGCCGATAAAATTAAAAATATAAAAACATATATCGTTCACGGAAGATACGACATCGACTGTCGCCCGATCTGTACAGGACTCGAACTTGTGACCCCTGCAATGTGAATGCAATGCTCTAACCAACTGAGCTAACAGTCCATATCTTATAAACATATTATATGCCCATGTATTATGTTTGTCAACATGGGTTTTGTTAAATGCGATTTTTTGCGGTCTATTTTGCGATAAACGACTGATCTCGTGTTTTAGTCGTTGCGGCATATTTACCAATATGCCTCACTCCCAAAACCCTCAATCTAGCCGTTTCTCATCAAAATATCCACGCAAATTACGTTTTATATGAAAGAATCGGTATCGCCGGTTTTTTTGTTTGTGAATTCTATGATATTGCAATCGCAACTGTAACGGCGGGCACCTTGTGAACTGCCGCCATATATGACGATTTTTTTGAAGAAACAAAACAACAACGGTGTGTAAAGAGAATATCGAAACAAAAACCTTCTTCAAGCAATTTTCCCTTTTTGCGGCGTGCATTGAATTATATTTTTTAAATCGCTCATACGCGTGTGTTTGTACATATCTCATGCGTCGGGATGTTATAGACCTAACCCGTACTGTTTGATTTGAAAAATCAAACAGACGATGGTAGGCCTTATGCAAAGACGTCCGACGATATCTCGACGGCAGGAGAAATGAGTCGTTGACGTCAATTGTGTACCCGACGCTACAAATTCTGTCATTTTATACATAAACAGAACACATTTATATATTCATATTCACATTTTAATAATTAATCCTTATAAAACTTTTACAATATATAAATTTATCCATCATTGCACGTCTCCCCAACAGTAGCGTCGGATTGTAATTACCGCCTGTGCCCAACCGTGCGAAAAAGAAATCTTTGATTTCGTTTTTGAGCACGGGAAGGGTAACGCCCATTTTTGTGTACATGGAATATATATTGCCAACAACAACTGTGTGTTTATTAAACATCTCCCAAAACCACAAATCATTTTTCAACCAACCCATCATTGTACGTTTCTCAAAATTCCCCACCTATTTTTTATTTTTGGCGGCAGGACATCGTTACGCCTTTCGTCGTAACGTATGCCAGCCGCTACGTTCTGCGTAAAAAAATATATAGTCTTAAATCTTTATCGCGAAAATCACCGCAAACACACCCTCCAATTTGCGAGGATATTTTGATGAGATGCGCCGCAAACTCAATTTTTGATTGCGCAGATGTTTGAAAGTCTTAAAATTTTCTACATTTAATAAACACCGTTATTTGCGAGGAATTTTCGATGAGAAACGCTTAAGATGAAATATTTTAGGAGTGAGACGTACTGGCAGGTACGTCGCAGCGACTGAAATATTGAATCAAGCGTTTATCGCGAAAATAACCGCAAATAAAACTTATACACTCTTAAATAACTGTATTAGCTCTCCCACAATCTCCACCCTACTAAACGGCGTAATAATGTAGTACCCATCAACGTAATCTTCTATTTGCCTCATAAAGTCAGATGTGATTTCGACTGCAAGGCGGCTCGCCGCTTCCCTTTCGAGGCCCTTGTAACGCTCGATGATTTCGTCGTCAAGACGAATGCCCGATGCTTCGGAGTTCATGAAGAGTGCATTTTTGTAACTCACAATCGGCATGACGCCGCCCATGATATAGCTTTTCAATTCTTTTCTCGCAATTTTCAAATTTTCCACCGCAGTTCTCGAGATGACCGGTTGAGTGTAAAACACATTCACGCCGGCTTTTTCTTTTGCCTGTGCACGTTTTATCTCGAGGTCAAACTTGTTTGCGTTGAGGTTTAGAGCACCGCCTATATTCATTTTGTTTGTAAAAACTTTTTCGTTCATGTCGCTCACAAGCGTCGCAAATTTCGTTGAGTTGAATTGAAATACCGACTTCACTTCGTCTTTTTCAGCAGTCGGCACCGGATCGCCCGTAATCGTTATTATGTTCAAAATGTTTTCGAGATTCAGTCCCAAAAGAAGCGCTTTTGACGCATTCACATTTCTGTCGCGACAGGTCATGTGAACAATCGGCTCGATTCCGATTTCGTTTTTTATTTTGTATGCGGTGAGACTTGCGTCAACTCTAACGCGAGCAACCGGACAGTCGGCAATTGTGATGCCGTCAGCGCCGCTGTTTGAAAGTGCTTTCACATTTTCCATATATCTTTTCATATTTAAATCTTTCGGCGGATCGAACTCAACCACAATCGGTTTCTTTCCGTGTTCAAGCTTATTTCTGAAAAGATTCTCTGTATACGGCGTTTCAAGGCGCGCATGCTTTTTCTTCTCAGGTCTCGTCTTCGTGTATCTATACTCCGAAATTCGCTCGGTGATTTCCCTGATGAACTCAGGTCTAGTTCCGCAGCAACCTCCGATAATTTGCACGCCGTATTCCAAAAATTGGAGCGTCGCATTCGAAAAATAGTCTTTGTTTGCACTGTAGTAGGTTCTATTTTTTATAACTGTCGGATAGCCGCCGTTCGGCATGATTGAAATTATTTTTTCCGGTAAATTTATCTTCTCGATATATTCCCTTAGTCTCAGCGGACCCGAAACACAGTTGAAACCGACTGCGTCGATATCGGCGGATTTCGCAGCTTCACTCAGCAAGTCCTCGCCGACCTCGCCCGTTCTCGTGAGCCCGTCCGCACCGACGGCAAACGAGGTTATAATAAATGCATCCTCGGCTTTTGCCTTTATATATTTCGCAAGTTCTTTCAATTTGTCGATTTCGGAAAATGTTTCAAACAAAAAGTCGTTTATACCGTTTTCCAAAAATATATCGATGATTTCCTTGTGTTCATCAATCGAATTTTCATCGTGTCCCGGAATCGGTCCAATATCAGCAAACACAAGTGTTTCTGTGTTCTTCACCGCTTTTTTTGCAAGCGATAGCCCTGCCTCAATCACATTCTTTACAACCGAAAAATCCGTTCCCAAAGAAACGGTGTTCGCCTGGAATGTGTTTGTTTTAATCGCCATCGCGCCGGCATCTACATATTCTTTATGAATTTCATAAATCACTTCCGAATCGAAAAGATTCGCCATTTCGCACTCCGGCATGACCCTTTTCGATTTGTCGGGATAATATGTTCCCATCGCTCCGTCAAAAACGAGTGGGAATTTTATATTTTGAATTTTCGTCATTTATTCACCAAAAACCTTTTTCGCTACCAAAACATTGTTCTTTGCATCTTTTAGATAAAAATTCGCACAAATTTCATCTGCATAGTCCTCGGTCAAAACAGCACCGCCGACCATGATTTTTGCATCCGGCAGCTCTTCTTTTATACGGAGAATCGTTTGTCTCATATTCTCGAGCGTCGTCGTCATTAGTGCGCTAAGCCCGATGAGCTTCACATTTCTTTTCTTTGCCTCTTCAACAATCGTTTCGGCGTCCACATTTCTTCCAAGGTCAATCACATTGTAGCCGTAATTTTCAAGAATGACTTTTGCGATGTTCTTTCCGATGTCGTGAATGTCGCCCTTTACCGTCGCAACAATAATGTCGCCCTTTGAAATTGTCTTTTTCCCGCTCTTTGAAATCGCAGCTTTTATCACTTCAAAGCCCGCTTCCGCAGCGCTCGCACTCTTTATAAGTTGCGGCAAGAAAATCACGCCCTTTTCAAAATCGTCTCCAACTTTGTCGAGTGCCGGAATCAAATAGTCGTCAACAATTTCAAGCTCCGTCTTTTCATTAAGAAGCCTTTTTACTTCGTCCTTCACATTTTCCTTTAAGCCCTTGTAGACCGCAGTCTTTATGTCCATCGACTCGGTTTTTAAAACCGGAGCCGTTTCCTTATTCGAAAAACGCTCAATAAAACTGTCGACCGCACCTTCTTCGTTTTTCAAAACTTTATATGCATGAACCGCTTCCATCATTCTGTCCGTATTCGGATTTATAATCGCAAGATTTAGCCCCGCATTCATCGCAAGCATGAGAAAAACCTCGTTAATCGCTTCTCTCATCGGAAGACCGAAGCTTATGTTTGAAACGCCGAGCACAGTTTTCACACCAAGTTCATCACGCACAAGCTCCATCGTCTTTATAGTTTCCATCGCACCTTCCGGGTTTGACGAAACCGTGAGAGTGAGACAGTCGATATAGATGTCGTCTCGTGAAATTCCGATTTCGTCCGCACGTCTCACAATCTTTTTTGCAACTTCGAGTCTTTCTTCCGCTGTTTCCGGAATTCCCCTTTCGTCAATCAAAAGCGCAATCACTTGTGCATTGTATTTTTTTACAATCGGAAGAATACTCTCGAGCTTTTCCTCCTCTCCGTTCACGGAATTTACAATTGCTTTTCCATTGTAAACTCTGAGTGCACTCTCAATTGCTTCCGGCTTCGTGCTGTCGATTTGAAGAGGTGTGTCAATCACAGATTGAAGCGCCTTAACAATCTTTGCTTGCATTTTCACTTCGTCAATCCCCGGAAAGCCGACGTTGACGTCGAGAATATCCGCTCCGGCATCAACCTGAGAAATCGCCTCACGAACAAAAAAGTCCATATTTTCTTCCCTTAGTGCTTCCTGAAAACGCTTTTTCCCCGTCGGATTAAGTCTCTCCCCGACAACTTTAAATCCGGAATTTTTGAGAACTCGAAGTCCCGAAGACGGTCCCGAAATCTTTTTTACAGCTCTTTCTTTAACGGGTTGACCCTTGAAATTTTCCGATAATTTTCGGATAAATCTCTCGTCTGTTCCGCAACAACCGCCGATATATTTTACTCCGAGTTCCAAAATTTCTCCCATAGTTTTCGAAAATTCCTCCGGAGTCAAATTGTATTTGCCGTTCATATCCGGAAGACCTGCATTCGGCTTTACAATAAGATCCACATCCGTGATTTCGGAAAGCTTTTTCACCATCCAAACCATTTCGCCCGGTCCCAATGAGCAGTTTATTCCAATCGCAGAAACGCCAAGTCCCTGCACCATATTCGCAAAAGATTCGATGCTAACTCCCGCAAAAGTTCTGCCGTCTTTTTCGAAAGTCATAGTGACAAAAATCGGCTTGTCCGTCGTTTCGCGTGCAGCCAAAATCGCAGCCTTTACCTCGAGAAGATCCGTCATCGTCTCAATCACTATTATGTCGACATTGTCCTTTGCCGCCTCGACGACCTCTTTAAAAATGGAAATTGCTTCTTCGAATTTGAGCGTGCCAAGCGGCTCGAGCATCTCTCCAATCGGTCCGATGTCGAGTGCAACTTTTGCGCCCGTTTTTTCAGCACATGCTTTCGCATTTCTCGTTGCCGCAGCGACGACCTCTCTCGTCTTCTCGGCTCCAAGTTTTCGCCTGTTCGCACCGAATGTGCATGCGTAAATAATATCCGAGCCAGCGTCGACATATTTTCTATAAACGCCGTTCACCATCTCCGGCTCTTTTATATTTAAAAGCTCCGGAATCTCGCCGACCTTCATGCCCGCCTGTTGAAGCATCGTTCCCATCGCTCCGTCCAAAATCACAACTCTATCCTTCGTATCCACAATTTTCACCTCTTTTTCTAAACTCGCAATTTCTAAAAAGTCTGCAATTTTCGCAACCTCTGTGTCTGTGCGGCTGCACCTCTTTTGACACACCCATAATCGCCGTTATAGACTTTCTCGGAGTCATAATCCCCTCGGCAGTCGTTGTAATTCCAATTTCTTTCTTTGCATTTATCGCAGTCAAAAAATAATTTTGAATCGAAATCGGCATATCACCGTATCCCGGCGAAAATCTGTCGGTCAAATAAAACCCGGAAAACTCCTTTTGAAAAGACTTGTCAAGCTCCTCCGCAAACGCTTCAATCGCCGCACTCGCCGTCGCATCAACCACAACACTCATGCTGAGATTCGTGAATGAAAGCTTTCGGATCTCCATCTCAATCTCGTTGCCGAGCGTGACTGCAAAGAGAATCACCTTGAATGAACTTCTAAGAAGCTCCGCCATATCTCGTCCGACGGCAATTTCTTTTAACACCTCGTCATCTTCATCGAAAAATCTGAACACATACTTCGGTCGTGCACATTTTTTTACAATTGAAATCGCCTCATCGATCTCCTCCATAATGTCCGCCGGCACCTCTCCGGTTCTGTATCCCAGATATTTAAGTATTTCATTTTTATTAATATTCTCAAAAAAATAATTCATAGATTACATTATAACATAATCTATGAATAAACTCATAACAATTCATTATCAAATTGGTGAGGGGTGGGGGGAGTTGGAATTTTTTGCAATTGTAGACATTAGCAATCGCAACGTAGCGGGACGGCATATGTTACGACGTTAGGAGTAACGATGTCCTCCCGCCCATTTTTGTGTACATTAAATATGTATTTTTACCAATAACGTTGTACAAATACAATATCGAACCAAAAAATCCGAACAATTTTTATCTCCATCCATCATTGTGTGTTTATCAAAATATTCTCCAACCCGTTCTCCTTTTTTTGCGGCGATACACCTTTTTATCTCATCTCTGGGCGAAATCAAAGATTTCTGTTCGATGGATAAAAAAACTGGTCGCCGTTACGGACGGCGTTTATTTAATTATATATTTTATTGCATATAATCGTGTATGTATTCATACTCCAGGCGGCGGTATTTTATAGCCCTAACCCGTGCTTTTTGATTTGACAAAATCAAAAACACAATGGTAGGTCTTATACAAAGACGTCCGACGACATTTCGACGAATAGGAGAAATGAGTCGTTGACGTCGATTGTACACCACGCCGCTACAAATTCTGTCGTCTTATATATAAACATAACACATCCGTATGTTCGCATTCACATTGTTACGATATCTTCGTGTGAATTTTCTACAATATATAAATCCATCCATCATTGTGTGTTTCACAAACAGTAGCGTCGGGTTACATCCCGACGCCCATTTTTGTGTACATTGAATATGTATTTTTACCAACAACGCTGATTACATAAAATATCGAACAAAAAAATCCGAACAATTTTTATCTCCATACATCATTGTGTGTTCATCAAAATATTCTCCCACCCGTTCTCCTTTTTGGCGGCGATACACCTTTTTGCGCGTTCGGTTACGAAATCATAGATTTCTACCTCACCCGCAAAAAAACTGGTCGCCGCTACGTACTGCGTACAAAAAATCATACAGCAAGCGTTTATCGCGAAAAGGGCCGCAAAAAAAGGTGGAACACCTATCGTGTTCCACCTTTTTAATTCTTATTCTATTGTCTTTTTCCCAATTCCTTATCAATCCAATAAGTCGTTGTTTTTGCGTCGTCAAGCAATTCATATTGATCAAGAATGTGTCTGAAGTTGTCTTCTTCTTCAACTTGTTCATTTAAGAACCAGTCGAGAGTTGTGATTGCTTCATAATCTTTTTCTTCAAGAGCAATTTCGTACAAGTTGTGAATTCTCTTTGTTACTTCCTGTTCATGTCCCAAAGCTTGTTCAATTGCATCTTTCGGGCTTTTATATTCATTCTTTACACCCGGAATTTCTGTGTATTCTACACATTTATCAACTGAATATAAAAATTCAGCGAATTTTTGATGGTGTTCATATTCTTCTTCTGCTTGAAGTTTCATGAAGTGTTTAAATCCGTCATATCCTTCTTTGCCGAAATAAGCTTCCATTCCCTTGTAAATAAAACCACTTGCCAATTCAAAATTCAATTGTTCATTAATTGCTTTTGCTAATCTTTCTGAAATCATCTTAATCTCCCCTTTTCTAAAATTTATGTTCACTGTGCGTATGCACGGCTAACTACTACTTTTCTGTGATTGTCACACTTTCATATCCAAGAGCTTCGAGATATGTCTTTAAAATCGACTTTGTATCTTCAAAAATGCTTTCTTGGTCCTTCGAACTTATGAGTTCTTTTTCGATTTGTCTTTTCAAATTCGACACGAGATTATTTGTCTCTGTGACCGATGATGTGCTTAAATCCGTCGTCACTTCATGACTCAAAACCACCGGCTTTTTCAAAAGAACGCTGATTTCTTTCTTGCCCTTTCTTTCGGCAACGAAAAGATAATCTTCATCCTTTGTTTCACCGAACTCGCTCACCTTTTGAACAACTCCAGGTTTTACATTGTCATATCCAAGCAAAACAACCGACTTAAATTTTGAAACGCCGTATGAGGAATCGTCTTCCTTGTCGTAGTCTTTAATATAATAAGTCTTGTTTGCATTCAAAAGACCGGTTATGTTTGCACTAAGATTTTTATTGTAAGTTTCAGTTTTTCTCTTAGTCACAACCATAAAATACATAATGAGCGCAATTGCCAAAACAAGCACTCCAACAACTATCCATTGTTTAAAATTCGTTTTTTCGGAACCGGTATTTCTTTCCATGACAAACCTCCTTAAGTCCTTATCTATTTATATACCCATCTATATTTTTTTATAACATATGATTGCGATTTGTTTTGGTGCGCGCATTTTTCAGTATAAAAAAAGATGGAAGAAAATTTCGAGAAATGCTCTCGTATAAAATACAGAAAAATACTTATTTCAATTATAAACAAGGAGGAAAATACTTTAACGATCGCCAAAGCGTTAAACGCAAATTGAAAAAAAGTAGTACATTTACCCCCCGCGTGTGCGGGAATCGTCTATTTAAATCTCTATATTTTCTATAAATATCAAGCGATACTATTTCATCCAATACTCACAATTAATTCTCAAAATTTTCATCTCATCCAAATACATTATACTACATTCTAAAACAAATGCAATAAAAAAGAGAGCCTTTCAGCTCTCTTTCTAATTTGATATTTTATTGTTTGGCTTATCTACCTATAATGAATTGGAATTTCTTTCCGTCTATCTTTATGCCATCTGTAACAATATTAAACTTGTTGACGTTGTTATCAACTGTGTTTGCTCTGTAGTATTTGCCGTCTGTCAATAATGTGTTACTTGCGCATAAGATGTCTTCATATAGAGGCATGCTTGGACTTACATCCTTATAAGTTATCAGTGTGTGTGCACTTCTTCTTAGATATATCTTGTCAAGCACTCTTCTGAAAGCTCTGTTCGATACATAAGCAACTTCTTGTCTTGTAATAGGCTTGTCAGCATCAAACTTTGCTATGCCTTCTTGGTAAACGCCTAGCCAGCCTGCTTCATAAGCCGCTTCGACTTCAGCTATTGCCCAGTGACCGCTTTTTAGCATCATAGCGTTGCCATTTGCCTCTTTAAGGCTTTGGAACCTTCTAAGTGTTGCTACCCACTCTGCTCTGGTAATCTTGCTTTGTGGTTTGAATGTTCCATCACTATAGCCTTGGAATACATTTGCTTGAGTAACTACTCTGATGGCGTCTGTGTACCACATATCGCCAACGTCATTGTAGCTTAGAGCATAATTTGCATCGTAGCCATAGCCATCAGCCTTAAGAGCATTTGCTAAGATCTGAGCAGCTTCTGCTCTTGTCAAGCCATCGTATGGTCTGAACTTGCCGTTAAAGCCTTGCATGTATCTAAGCTCTTTATCCATTTCTCCATAAATATTATGAGTTTTTTCAACTACCTTTTCAACTATCTTTTCTTTTTCGACAATTTTGTCTCTGTAGATAATTTCTGGATAAGATGGTCTATAGCCCGAGTCATCACCCGGCTTGACAGGTGAAGATACTTGCTTAGCTAAAGCAGTTACTACGATGTCTTCAGTGCCAATTACTGTTGTGTCAGCCTTATCCCATTTGCTAAATTGATAACCGTTAGCACTATCATAAGTCGGATATCCTGCATCTTTAATTGCCTTTAAAGTAAGTGGTTTCCCTTCAGAGTCTTTTGCACCTTTCTTAACATAATATGCTTTTGACTCTCTTAGCTTTAATCCCACTTGTGCATCAAATGTTACTTTTACATATCCTTCCGGTCTTGCCTTAGGTGGTTCAGCCTTTGGATCAAATGGAATTATATTTTCAGAGTCTGTATATGAAGCAGTAACTGTTGTATCTGCTTTGAATTGATGTTTTTCATCTGGCTTATAGCTTTCGTCTCCAATCTTCCATCCGGCAAAGACATTGTAGCTATTGCCTACCGCATTTTTCACTGGAATTATAACTTCTTTTGTGGGATCAACCCAGAATATCTTAGCGCCTTCTAAAGTACCCTTATCTGTTGGATCAAAAGTAACCTTAACAAAAGTACTTGGAACGTTCTTTGGTTTATCATTACCAATTTGAGGTATAACGCTTTCTACAACCTTTATCGGCACTTCAACTTCAACAGTCTTGCCATTTGGATAAGTTACTTTTACCTTTGCAGTAGTATCTCCAGCTTGCTTTACATCTGGCTCTGTAATATATTCAAATTTTGTTTCTTCCGGTAAATTAGCTTCATTATTTGGATCCTTTGAATCATAAACGTTCTTTATTAAGTCTTGAGGGTCCGGTTTTACATTAATAGGTGTAGAAACATTTTCCTTGGCAACTGGTGCTGGAAGTAGTGTTTCCAAGTCTACTTTTTTAGTGTACCTAGCCTTAATATCTGTATCTTGAGTAAATTTTTTCTCAATTTTTCCATTTCCCTTAGGCCAAGCGCCTACAACACCACTTATAGATGCCCATGCCTTAAATTCATAAGTGTACTTAATGTCATTAATTGTTTCTTCTTTGCCTGTTGGTTCAAATTCTGGTAAAGTGACATTCTTCAATGGATTTACAAAGTAAACTTTATTTTCCTTATTTTCCTTTGGTTCATCTTTTGCCTTATCTGTTGGATTTAAAGTTACTTTTACATAGCCTTTTGGTGGCACTTGATTATCACTTGTCTTTTCGATTACATCATCTAACTTTTTAAACGTATAAGTGATAGTCTTGTCTTCAATTATCGTTACTCTTGTATCTACATCCCATTCACCACCGACAGAAGTGTAACCTATGTCAGCATTTTTATCATTAACCATCTTAGTGAAATCAGAATCATATAGCCAAATTTCTTTATTTGGATTTACGTAGTAAATAGTAGGTTCTACTAAAGTACCATGTTCACCCTTGAAGGTAACTTTCACGTAGCCTTTTGGTTTATCTGATCCGTCTTTATTTACTTGAGGAATTATATCTGGTAATTCTTCATAAGTCGCTGTGATTACATAAGTCGGATCATTTGCCGCAGCAGTTACTGTTAAAGACATATCCCATTTTTTAAACTTAAATCCAACGTTTGGATCAACTTTTGGTTCTGGAATATTAACTTGAACGCCCGGTTTAATCCAGTACTCAGTTGTTTGACCTTCTAATGAACCATTAGTTCCTGGCTTAAATACAACCTTTACATAGCCAGCTACTTCTGTTGTAGAAATATTGCCTGGCTCGTTATAAAGCGCTGTGATTGTAGTTCCATTTTCATATTGAATAGCTTTATCAATGGATACATCCCATCTAGAAAATTCGTAGCCTTTCTTAGGAACTACTCCAGGTGCTTTATCATTTAATACTATAGCCTTATTTGGATTTACAAATAAAACTTTTTTAGTAATCATCGAAGTATATTTTATTCTACCTTTGTTTGTAGTATCAAAAGTAACTGTGATGTAGCCATCTGGTTTTTGTGAATCATCATCAGCTGTTTTAACTATAACGTCAAGAAGTGCAGTATATTGTGCTTTAACTACTATATCTAAATTTTCGCTTATAGGCTCAGTATCAGCTTTATCCCAGCCAGTAAACTTATAGCCAACTTCTACTTTTACTGTTGGTTTTGTTATTTGACCAATAGTCTTAGCTGGATCAGCTTTTGGATTTACATAGTAAACTGTTTGTCCTGTTAAGCTACCGTGTTCGCCCTTATCAAAAGTTACTGTGATATAGCCACCTGGTTTAGCATTTGGCTTTCCATCATCTTTTGTTGATGGAATGATGTCCTCAAGCTTTTTGAAGTTTCCTTTAACTGTTGTGTCTTGAGTATATTTCTTAGCTGTTGTAGTATCTTGATTCCACTTTTCAAATTCATAGCCTGTTTCAGCAATAGTTTTTGGTTGTGGAACTGTTGCATCTGTATTTGGTTTTACATAATAAACAGTAGTTTCACCATTAACAATTTGGCCACCTGTAGCTGGATCTATTGCAAATGTTACTGTTACATAGCCTTTTGGTTTTTCGGATTCGTCAGTCTTTGTCTTTGGAATTACATTCTTTAAGTCGTTAAACGATCCAATAATAGTTGTATCTTTATCATAAACTGTTGGTCTTGTAGCGTCTTTGTCCCAAGCGCCAAATTCAAAACCTGTATTTGCATTTGCTTTTGGTGTGTTGTTGATAGTTACATATTCATTAGGATTTACATAGAACTTTGTAACGCCTTCAATTGAACCTTTAGTTTCGTCTCCAGTTTTAACTACAAAGGTTACTTCTTTGTAGCCATCTGGTTTTTTATTAGCTTGGTTGTTACTATCTTTTTCTGGAATAACATTATCAAGTTTTGTCGCTTTTGCTGTTACTACAATATCTTTGTCTGCAATTGTAGTTGTATCTGCTGGATCCCACTTATCAAACTTGTAACCAGTTTCTTCGGTATAGCCTGGTTTTGTTAATTCGCCAATAGTTTTGCCTGCATTTTTCTTTACATAATAATATTTTACATTTGTTAATCCTAATCCATTATCTGCTTCAAAAGTAACTCTTACATAGCTTGTATCCGGTCTTGTTGTAGGATCTTTAACCGGATCATACTCGATGATTTGCTTATCGTCAGTCCATTGAGCTGTGGCTATAGTATTTTCTGTTAATTCTACTTCTTCGCCAACTTGATAAGTTTTTTCGCCTATCTTCCAGCCAGCGAACTTAGCGTCAGCCTTGCTTAAGCCAGTAGCTGGTGCAAGTCTAACTTTTGTGCCGTTATCAACTATACCCGGTATTGGAGGAGTTCCTGTTCCTTTTCCGGCATTATAAGTTAAAGTAACTTTGCCTTTATTAAATCTAGCTACATATTCTAAATCAGTCTTAATTGGATTTGTTTTGTCAATGCTTTCATACCACTTATCATTTGCATAGTTTGCATCTGGTTTAGTCATAGGCACTGCAATCTCTTCATCAGGTTTCGTTACTGTATCAACAATCATAATATTTGCATCAGGATTTACAAAGTAAGTTATTACTTTTTTATCTCCTTCAAGCGAGCCATGATCATCTGCTCTAAATGTAACTGTTACATAGCCCTTTGGTTTTTCAGAGTCATCTTCTTTAGTCTTTAAAATAATATTTTTATCATCACTATATTGTGCATTTATTATATATGGTTCTTGGTTTTTTGTTAGAGTAACTGTTAATGGTTTATCCCAGACTGTAAATGTATGACCGGCATTAGGAATAACGCTTGGATCTGGTATTGTAATTTCTTTATTAGGAGCAATCCATAGCTCTGTAGTATCTACTAATATCCCTTGATTATTTACTAGTTTTCCTCTATCATCTGTTTTAAACTCAACTTTTACATAGCCAGGTTCTTTTGATGTTTTAATATCTCCTTTGTCATTGTAAAGAGCCGTTATTATAGTTCCATTTTCATATTCTGTTTTCTTTGTTAAATCTACATTCCAGTCAGAAAACTCATAATTATCTTTTGCTTCAACTTTTGGTTCATATCCCTTTAGTATTACAGCTGTATTTGGTCTAACATAAACAATCTTTTGTGTACTGTCCTTTGCTTTATTTGTTGGGTCAAAAGTAACTTCGATATAGCCAGCAGGTTTAGTATTTTCTGTTGTTCCATCGTCTTGATATTTTGGAATAACATTATCAAAATCGTCATACTTCGCATTAACTGTTGTATCTTGTGTTATTTTGAAGTCATCTTCTTTGTCCCATCCCTTAACTGCATATCCTGTATCAGGTATAACTGTAGGCTTTGGAGTAATATCAGCTAATGTTTTATTAGCTGTAGGATTAACATAGTAAACTGTTTCTCCACTTATAGAGCTTCCGTGATCGCCCTTTGTAAAGGTAACTGTTACATAGCCTTCTGGTTTTGCATTTGGATCAACAGTATTATCCTTTGAAGGAATAATATCGTCAAGCTTTTTGAAAGTTCCTTTAACTGTTGTAGGAGTAGTATATGGCTTAGCTGTAGTAGTATCTTGATCCCATTTTTCAAACACATAGCCTATATTAGCCTTTGTTGTAGGAGGGTTAAGTGTCACTGCTCTATTTGGATCTACATAGTAAATACTTGTTTGTCCAGTTTCAATTGATCCGTTATTTCCTTCAATAGTAAATTCAACTTTTACATAGCCAGGTTTTGGAACAGTTGATACAGCATCTAACTCGTTAAAGCTTGCTGTAATAGTTGTCACTGGGTCTTTATATTCTGTTGGTATTGTAGCATCATTATCCCAAGCACCAAACTCAAATCCTGTCTTAGGTGCTGGAGTTGGTGGATTTATCATTACATACTCATTTGGCTTAACAAAAAATTTTGCAACTCCTATAAGTGATCCCTTGGCTTCGTCACCATCCTTAATTACAAAGACTACATCCACATAACCAGCTGGTTTAGTGCCAGGCTTACCATCATCTTCAATGACATTTTTAAGTTTATTAGCTTGAGCAGTAACAGTTATATCTGCATCGCCTATCTCAGTTGTATCTTCTTTATTCCACTTATTAAACTCATATCCTGTTTTTGCATCAACTGTTGGATGAGTTAAGTCAGATAATTTTACTCCAGAATTTTTCTTAACGTAGTAATATTTTACATTACTTAATGTCAAGCCTTCATCTGCCTCGAATTTTACTCTTACATAACCATCTGGTCTTTTTTCAGGCTCTTCCGGATCATATTTGATTATATTTTCTGCTTCTTTATAATTTGCAGTAATAGTTGTTACATCTTCTGTAAACTGAGCTTTAATTGTATCAGTCCAAGTTCTTGAAGTAGCTTCAGCAGATGTCCAATCTTTAAATATCCAAGCTTTTGCTTGTGCTCCTGCTGCTGGAGCAATAGTTTTTCCATTAGGCTTAGCAACCGGTATAGTCACTTCTTTTGTTGGATTAACCCAGAAGGTTTGAGTTTGTTTTTCGTCAACTCCAAGCTCAGCATTTGCTGTCTTGTCAACAATAACTTTTACAAAGTTACCTGGAACATCTGGTTTATCTGGACCTATTTGTTCTTTTACATCGTCTGAGAAGTTTGGTGTAATTACTGTATCTTCAGTAAACATATGACGTTTACTAAAGTCAAATTCACCATTAGCCTTACCATCTTCATTTTGCTTAGCCTTATCTGCCGTCCACTTTGTAAATCCTAAATTAGGTGCGTCAGCACTTATATCAACTTCTTTTATCTCTACCCAAGCCTTTGGATTTACATAATAAATCTTGGCATCTTTATTTGAAGTTTTATTTGTTGGTTGAACTGTTACTTTTACATAATCGCCAGTTATTTTTTCTAAATCCCCACCAGGCGCAGTTGCGTCCTTTAAAACCTTTGGCATATCGCCATTAGTAAGTGCTTCGTAAACGTTCTTGTAAATCTTTACAGGAATGTCTAGTGTCTTATCTGCTTGATTACCAGTAAATGTAACTTTCGCCTTAAATACAACTGTTCTCACAAGTTCGTTTGTGTCAAGAGCACTCATTTCTTTTACTTTTTTATAGATAGCATCTTGAGTGAGTTTATTACCTTCATCATCAACTATAGTTACTGTAGCATCTGCCGGCAAAGCTACTTCATTGCCATTGGCATCAGTCTTGACTACTTGTTTCTTTAGCTCATCTATAGTTGGAGCAAAGCTATTTGTCCAAGTGTTATTAGGGTCATTAAATGCTTCTGTCTTTACAAGTTCCTTTGAGCTAGCATGTAAATCAGACCAATCATATTGTGCAGTGAAAGTATAGTCTTGTTCAATGATAGTGTTATCGTTCAATAACTTTTGCTTATCCCATTCAATAAATCTCTTACCATTGTCAGGGGTGATATAATATTTGCCTTTTTCTTTTTCCTTCCCCTCTTCTAATACTTTTGGAACTGGTATAAAGTCTGACTTAAGTCCCTTTATTACATCGTAGTAAAGTTCTTTGACAGCTTTTCCATCTTTGTCTGTAAATGAACCGCCATCAGCTGCCTTAAATGTTACTCTTACATAACCTTTTGGCACTGGGTCATCTTTTTTAACTTCTATAACTCTTACATCCTTATAGAAGAAGTTAATTTCATCAAGGCCTGTTTCGTTGATTCCGAAGAAAGCATTTGTCTCTTCATCAATATCAAAGAATAGTTGTTGTTGTGGCTTATCATTAAGAACCCAACCATCTATAGGCCTGTAGTTTCTTGCATCAAAGTGACGTTTACCATTCTTAACTACTTCTTGGTTAATGATGGAGTACTTATCACTTATAGCTTTAAAAGCTGCACGGCTATTATTTAGAAGTTTTATATATTCTTCAGACTTTTGTGCGTCAGTTAAATTACTATGATTTTTTATAGCAGCAAAGTCTTTCTTAGACTGTTCAATAAACTTTTCTACTTCTGCTCTTCCTCTTTCATCAAGGTAGTTTACTTTGTACTCTCTGTGTCTAAATGGTCTGTAGTAGAAGTGGAATTGATTTAATTTTGCCTTAGGGTTAGGAATTAATTTAGTGTTATCATTTGGATCTGGAATCTCTTCCGGCTCAATTCTTATTTGTTGACTGTATGAGTTGACTCTTGGGTGTTCTTCATCTAGTGCCCTATATTGTTTATAAGTCATTGAATCTTTTAATTTTGTAGTATTCTTTTCTTCTAACTTATCCCACTCATCCTTAGGTACTAGTATTCTTTCAGCATTTTGACGACTTCCTACAGCAGCTAGATATGAGCCAACTCTTCTGTCTCTAAGAGGTTGTATATCTTGTTTGACTTCTTCGTAGTTATTGTCTAAGAAATGGTGGTGAGATTCTATGTCTACAACATCGCTTTTTACCCAAATTGCCTTTAGATAGACTGGGCTTACTACATCGTTTCCAAAGGAGTAAAGCTCTGGAACCTTATAAGTATCTCTATAGCTGGTGTCTTGCTCGTTTGTATAGTCACCGGTTTTGGCATCCCTCTTGTAGTGAATTACTTCCCAACCCATAAAGTCGTAGCCTTTTCTTGTAGGCTTAAATTTCGGCTCTACAAGTTTTTGTCTTTGAATAACTGTAAAGACTTGCTTGTCGCCTTCATTGGCTTCTTTTTTAGCATAGGTATTTTTTTCTTCTTTACCTATGTCTCCTTCTTGTATAGTCTTGCGTTTTTGAGTTAGGTTTTCTTCCTTAATGTTTCCTAGTACTCCGCCGTTTGGATCGAAAGTTACCTTCCACTTGTAGTCTGGTTCGCCCCACTTAGCATATAGGTTCACTGGGTGGTTAGGCATCTTCTCGCCTGGGTTTTCCCAAATAAGCTTAGTGCCGGCAGGGTCTAGTGCCCAGCCCTTAAAGACCATTTGGTCTGAAAGACCCTCTGGTCTTTTAACTCGTAACTTACCATCAGCACCTTTTTCTACAAGGTCTGTAAGTTCTAATTCTTTTAGCTTTTCCGGATTATCCAATATGTTTTTCGGATTCTCTGTATTGTAGCTTTCTTCCGTATCCGCATCAGGGCTTAAGGCCTTTAGTGGAAATTCGTAGAAAGTATCTATTGAGTTAGTTTTATTAAATTCACTATCGCCTTTTATCTTTGATGGGTCGTTGTTAAACCTTAGTGGGTACTTGTTACGAGTGTATTTAAACCTAAGGTAGCCGTTTTTGTCGAAGGTATAATCACTATCTATAGGATCGCCCCAGTCATCGGCATTGTTAAAGAAGGCCTTAATAAATTTCATCTTACCTAAAGGGAGTTCCTCTCCAAGCACTGTATATTTCTTATCAGGGAATGGGGTTACTTCTTTACGCTCTTCGTTTTTATCATCTATGCCATCCGTATCAAGAAATTCCGCCGGTTCTTTATCTCCCTTACCAGTAAAGCCTTGAACCTTAGGGTATTTAGGCCTATAAGATTCAGAATTGGTATCTGCCTTATACCTGTATAGGTCGTAGCGAATAATTGTTTCGCCGTCCTTAAAGCCGTCCATCCAAAAGTCCATGTGGTGAGGCATAGAGTTTTCGGCCTGATTTATACCAAAGGAAAGAGTTGTAAAATCGAATTTATCTACGTTTATGTTTGTTCCATCACCCTTATCTATCTTTTTCGTATAGCCGCCCCACCTAATGTAGTTTGGCATGTCTAAGAACTCATCGGCATTTAACCTATAAGGAGGTGTATCTAAGTAACCTGGCCAATTTGGTGTATTATAGTTTGGTCCCCAGCCAAAGGATTGCATGCCTTTGCTAAAGCCCTTAGTTTGCATAGCGTCGTTTGGCCAGCCTAGCATTAGCTGGTTAAACCTTGCCTTGTAATGGTAAGGATTACCAGGACCGCCCTTCTTCACTACCTCGCCTTTAGCTTCATCATATCCCCAAATTTCAGGGTAAAAGGTATTTGCAGCAGGTTGAGCATTAGACTTCGTGAAGTATAGGTCATAGACTTGTCTGTCGTAGTAGATATTGTAGACAGTCTTGCCTGTTGAATCAACAGACTTAACTAGGTTTACATTTGCAGGGTCTTTGTTTTCCTCGTGAGTTAAGTCTTTGTTGTATACATAGAACTTGTTTAGATAAAGATCTTTGCCACGATTAAATCTTGCGCCAGCCCATATCTTGGCTAGACGGGCTTGGTCTAGGTCTGGAAAAACTATGTCTTTTACGGGTTCATTATCCAAGTCCGGTCTCGAACCTGTGTCTTGGTCTTTATAGACACGAGTGCCTATATAGTCGTACTTATCAGCTAGAGGAGCACCATCTGCATGGTCCGCCTTTTCTGCCCAAAATTGGACTGCGTAGTCAGCCTTTTCCTTGTCCTTCCACACTGCAGTGAAAGTAACGTCTTCAGCAGGCATGATTAAATTAGCATCAAGATTTTTGATAGCCCCGCCAGTTGCAACTTTAATTATTTCATTTTCCTTATATTCTTTTCCACTCTTTGTAGTTAATTTAACAGATGGTTTCCAGCCTAAAAAGTCTCCGCCTACTTTTGTAGGAATATCTGCATCGGCTATTTTAGGAATAACTTGTCCATAGTAAAGAGTGCGAGCTGGAATTTCTGTTCCGCCTGCAGTATCGTAATTTATAGTGTAATGAGCTAAATTGTAACGAAGCTCTATTACAAAGTTATCAGTGTTTTCCGGCACTTGTGTAGTAATATTTGTACTCTCAGGAACATAACCAATAATTTCGTTGTAAGGTAGCGGTTGTATAGTCAAGCTAGTTCCTGTAACACCTTGTTGTGTAGTTATTTTATAGTCTTTATTTTCTTCGCCAAGTTTTTTATCATATTTATTAAAATCATTTATATCTTGGAAAAGATGCTTTACCTTTACCTTTGAAGTTATAGGCGTGTAAATATAGTCATGATGTCCCTTATATTCATCACCAACTAGATTTTTATGAGCTAAAGCCCTTTTTTCAATAAAGTCATAAGTAATATTTGCTTTTCTATTTGGTGTGGCGCTAGTGTAGCCATCTAGATTAGGAAATTTAACTTCCTTATTTATCTTATCCTTTTCATCTTGACTTATTGCCGCACCAGCAGTAGCTATATATGGTTGATAACTAACAACTAAGTCGTCACCACGTTGAACCTTAAAGTCTGAGTGAACTGTATACAACTTTGGCATATCAGGGTTCTTGATTAAACTCCCTGCATTGTCAGTCTTTTTAGGAACAACAGGAAGATTTTTCGTCTCATTGATGTAATCCTCCTTGCGCACGATAGATCCGTTGTCATATTTTATTTCAAACTTGCTATCGGTTTGATTGCCATTGGCAACCGGTTCTGCAAATGTGTTAATGGGCAGTGATGTCAATATCATCATTGCTGCCAACACAAATGAGATCATCCTCGTTAAAAAATTCTTATTCATATTCTTAAACCCCCTCGTATAAATTTATATAAAACCATTTGGTTAAATCTACATTCTCTTATATTATACCATAAATATTAACCAAATATTCTTAAAACCCTTAAATAAAGTAAAATCTATTTTTATTTCACCGAAAATTTTTATGCAAATTTGTTTTGTACGTAAATTTAAAATAAATAGATATATTATTGAATTCTTTTTCACGACAATGTTGCGTTTTTTAACTAATAGTTAATTATAAAATAATTTTCGGAAAATCCGAAGTAAGCACTTCAACAATATTATCTATTCCGACAATTGCAATGTGAATTAGTTTTTCGTTTTCAATATGCGGTGCTTCTTTTTTGAGCTCGAGAATCTTTTTAGAGTTTTCCGAGTACAAAAACGGATAGTAATTCTCCGGTTTTTCAATCCAAAAATCCGACTTATAGCTCTCCGCTGTGTTTATATAAAGATAGACCGTGCTTTCAAAAACGAGTTTTATTATTTCGCAGTTATCATTTTCGAGTTCCACAACAAGTCCTTTGTCATTCCAATTTATATTCTCGACATAAAGTGCTCCACCCGAGTAGTCTATTTTACATTTTTTAAGCCTTGCATATAATTCCATCACCCTTAACTAAAATTATCCGTTATATTTATATTTACCCATTTTTTTATAATCATTATTTTGTTTATTATTGCAGCTGTCAAGACAATTGCATTAAAAAAGCCCCACATCTCGTTTCCGAAATTTGGGGCAAAGATTATCTTTTCGCTTTTACAAATCCACGTGCAATCGCTTCTTCTTCAGTTTTAAAGAAGCAGACATTCACAACGCTGATTTTGTCGTAGCCTTGCATGCCCGGAAGATGGTATTTCTTCGAACTTGCATTGCCTTTTATATATCCTTGTGTCGTGTCGGCAAAGTAGGTCTTGCCGTTTTGTTTTCTTTCGATTTTCGTTCTGTTTTCCGGAACGAATGTACCGAATTGAAGACCCCAACCTTCGACTTTGTGCGTGCTTACAACCGCACCGGTCGGAGCAGGTGCCCACATGCCGAGCTTATTGTTTACCGCATAGGTTTGCAATTTATCCAAAATGTTTTGGTATTTTGTGTCCGGTGCATAAGTTTTTGAAGCAGCCATTCCGCTTGCAACCATTTTTCCGTTCAGCGTATTTTCTCTGACAGTATTTTCGTTTATTTCGATTCCGTTCGGCGAAACGAGCCAAATATATCTCAAGAGTCGGTTGTACTTGTCAACTTCGGACACATCTTTTTCGAGATAAACGGTCTTGTTTAAAATTGCGTCTTCCGTAAATTTTTTCGATGTGTTTCCGTTCGGCGTGCTCATTTCCGGCGCATCGATTCCAACAAAACGCACTTTCTTTTCGGTGCCGTCAATGTCTACAACAATTGTGTCGCCGTCAACCACATTTTTTACAGTCGCTTTTTCAAACGAAATTTCAGTTGCAGCAGGTGGAACATATCCTTCTCCCACAATTGCCGTCTCGTTCTTTTGGTCCCAATCGACTTTTTTTCCGAAAACTTCAGCGATAACACGAATAGGCATGAATGTCCTGTCACTTATGATTTGCGGTGCGACGTCCATTTGTTTCGTCTCTCCGTTTAAGACATAGTTCATGTCATTTATTTTAAAAATGACCGAAATGTTTTGCGCTTCGATTGTGACCGACTGTTCAGGTTCATTCCACACCGGAGTGAGTCCCAAGCTCTCCGAAATCATTCGAAGCGGAACGACGGTTCTGTCGTTTACAATTTGGGGTGCGACGTCGCCCGTCACATAGTTTCCGTCAATCCACAACTTTACATTTTTCGCATATACATTTAATGGTAACAGCATCATAAACGCCGTTACCATTAATATTTTTCTATATTTTTTCATTATTTTAATCTCGATTCGAAATATGGTTTTAAAACCTCCGGAATTTCGATTGTGCCGTCTTCTTTTTGATAGTTTTCAACGAGTGCAGCAAATGTTCTTCCGACTGCGAGTCCACTTCCGTTCAAAGTGTGAACAAATTCAGCTTTGCCCCCGTCTTTCGGACGATATTTTATGTTGGAGCGTCTTGCTTGATAGTTTTCAAAGTTCGAGCAGCTCGAAATTTCAACATATCTACCATAGCTCGGCATCCAAACTTCGATGTCGTATGTCTTTGCACTTGAGAATCCCAAGTCGCCGCCGCAAAGGGTTACAACTCTGTATGGGAGTTTCAACAAATCCAAAACTTCTCTTGCATTCATCGTGAGCTTTTCGAGTTCATCGTATGATGTTTCCGGTTTTACAAATTTTACGAGCTCGACTTTGTCGAATTGGTGATTTCTTATGAGCCCCCTTGTGTCACGACCGGCACTTCCCGCTTCCCTTCTGAAACAAGGAGTGTATTCAGTAATGTAAATTGGCAAGTCATCTTCGCTTAAAATTTCACCTCTATACATGTTTGTGAGCGGCACTTCTGCAGTCGGCACGAGATAGAAGTCATCTCTTTCGAGTTGGTACATATCTTCGCTGAACTTCGGAAGTTGCCCCGTTCCAATCATGCTGTCGCGGTTTACCATAAAAGGCGTGCTCATTTCGGTGTAACCTTGTTTTTCGGTGTGAAGGTCGAGCATGAATTGTGTCAATGCACGTTCAAGTTTTGCACCGAATCCTTTAAAAATAGAGAATCTGCTTCCCGTAATCTTGTTTGCCCTTTCAAAGTCGAGCCAGTCGTTCATAGTTCCAATGTCCCAGTGTGCTCTCGGCTCAAAATCGAATTCACGTGGAGTTCCTACCTTTACCATTTCGATATTTTCCGTGTCATCGTTTCCTCTCGGAACGCTT
>QWCB01001916.1_pt1 | contig 24791 bp, 19 predicted proteins | sample 1972511 | NCBI WGS metagenome assembly QWCB01 (sample SAMN09866719, study PRJNA288562) | Human gut metagenome isolate term5_stool, whole genome shotgun sequencing... | isolation source: gut | host: Homo sapiens | place: USA: California | reverse complement strand
ACGTATATCCACCATCGGTAACGGAGAAAGTAAGTTGCTGCGCCTTGTCTTGGTTGCCCGGGAGCTCTTCTTGCGTACAGGCGGCAAGCGATAGGAGCACCGCCGCCGGAATCGAATGTAGAATGCTTTGCTACAGTTTCTTTCTTTAATGTGATTAAAAAGCGCACACGGCCAGAAACCTAACTTTATAAGTACTTATCATTACTTTCCAGAGTGGCATCTGGAAAGTGTATGGCATATGCATTGTTAGGGCTATAATATGCCTCCGTAGACGACCAGTAAGAGGTGGTATAAATTGGCGTCGGACCGCCGGCAGCGACGAGGGATGGGTTGACTATATAATTCCAAATTTCGGCATTCGGAAAATCTTTCATCATAATCTTATCATCAGTAAGTCGGGCTGGGGTTAGTCTGCCTGTGGGGTCAGTGTCTTTCGGTATACAGAAGACGACACCGGCGACCGTCTTGCCCGCTACGGATTGCGGCTTCGGGTCTGCGATGACCTGAGCTTTCCCATTGGGATAGCGTTTGCGCAGTCCGCCGTCCGAAGTGCTCCTGCCCGAATAGATGTAGTCCCCAGCCTTCACTTCATCGGCAGTGTAGTGTATTGTTTTGGCTACCGCCACATTCTCCTCGCCGCCATCAATCCAGGTGTTGCCCGGCACCGTCTGCACCACGTCTATTTCATTCGTTTTTCCTCCGTGACACCTTCGCCCGCCATGAGCGTGAACTCTACTTTTGCCATGCGGTGGTTGAAACGGAGGCTGACGGCTTGGTCATAACCTCCCACTACGGTGACGTATAGAAGGCCGAAGCCGGCATACCCGCCACTTTGGTCGATATCGGCATTCGGAGTCCGTGCCGTGACACATGTCTCGGTAGTGCTCTTCCGGTAAATGGTGTTTTCAGCATCCTTTGGGACAGTATTGCCCGAGGCGTCCATTACGTACCTTTGGAGGCTGAGCATGCCATCCAGCATCACTCCTATCTCCTTGCCGCCGGCACGGGGGTGCGGTTGCGCCACCTCCGCTGTCAGTCGCAATGGGTACTTGCCATCGGGTAAACGTGTAGTAGATTCTCCCGTTTCCATCTTGCCGCAAGAGACGAGTAGCCCGCCCGCGAGCATCAACATCGGCTACCAGCCGCTGATGCGCATCCATCGTCCGGAATATCCTGTTCCTTTCACATCGTTATTTTTCTTTGTTTTATGTGGTTAGAAAGCGCACACGGCACGCACATTGAGTGCGCCGTCCTTTTCGCTGAGCTGTGCGAAGGCATTGTAGAAATACACGCTAAAAGCGCCATTCTTATTACTGGGGCTCTCCGAAGAAGACCAGAAACGTTTATGGTTATTGCGCGGTGACAATGCGTCACCGCCAACGGCGGAGATGGAGACTTCGACTATATCCCTCGTCTCTGTGTTGTCCCGTGTGTACGCAATATTATCGACATCCTTATAACATAGCATGTGCAGTTCCTTTACCGACGGCAAGAACCATCCGGTGCTGTTTGCCGGGGCTGGATTATTTGCGATAAATGTTTTCAGGACCTCAGCAGGATTGACCAAGGCATCGGTTTTGCCGTTTGTCTTGCAATATCCGTTATACGCCCACAGCACTTTCGTGTTCTGGTAACCGAGTATCCTGTTTATGTTGCCGGTCGCATCGAAACCAGTGGCAATGTTTACGTACTCATCCTTATCGACAGGATTGAAATCTGTTCCTCTTTGAAAATCCGCCACCCAGTCGTTAACGTTTTGCCACGAGACGTTGCCCGGAGCATCTTTAATCGACACGGCAAGGCCATGGGTGCAATTGGGATGTTCTTTCACCATAATCTTGTCGAAATCCAGAGACGCCGGCGTGATCCGTCCTTCAGGATTGGTCTCTGCCGGTGTCCAGAAGACGATGGCCGCCACGCTTGCCTTCTGCTCCTCGGTCAGGGTAGTACCCTTAGGCAGCAGGTTGCCGTCGGCGAGCAGGTAATCTCCCCGTTGCATCGTGTAGTCCTTTACAGTTGTCACCGCGCCGTCCACCTTGTATCTCTTGTAACTGCCGGTAGAAAGGCCGGACGGGGTTATGGTGAACTCCTTGCTTCCCTCGTCATAATGTCCTTCGATAGTCGGTGCGGGAGTCGCGTGATTCACCAAGTAGCGGTATGTACCATCGTTCACGCGCAGCGGCTGGGCAATGCCAGAGAATGTAGTGGCGGGTGACACGGCGTAATCAGGAATCCTCTCGTCGGTAAACTTGTATTTAACGGTATTCGGCATCTCGATGACGGCCAATGCCATACGATGGTTCATGGTGAAAGAGAGGTGGAGGGTGTTGTCTTCCCCTGTCGTTGCGGAGCCTTCGGCAGTCATCAAGTCGGAGGCGGTATATGCCGCATGAGTACTTTGGTCGTCCTGAGGCTGCCAAGCGGAAACCAACGGGGCGAAGAATTCCGTGTCGGTCAAGGCTGAGCCTGTGGGAGTGGCAGTCTTTCCGCTCATATCCGTTTAGTAGGGATAGTAGAGGTAGTAGTGCTCATCCGACAATCCCCCCACAAGTGTCGTGTTGTCCTTGGACTTCCACACGAGGTCGCCCGTGGCGGCATCCCTCTCTGCGGTCAGTTTCACGTTGGAATAGAGGGTTTGAGTGCCGTGCGTCACGTATCGCCGTCAGGCATGTTTTTCCTGCCGCTATGAACAACGGCGGGGGTATATGGTTATCCGGATGTTGCCGATGGAAAAAATCGGCTGGAAGAAGAAATAAATTTCTCGCAACGTTTCACAACAGCTTTGACCTGATGCTTTTCAACACACGCCACACCGTCATGCCTGAGAGCTTTATTCTCTTCCTAAGCAGATAGTTGGCAATCCGTTGCGCTCCCCATCTTCTTGTCTCACGCACAGATTAAGGATAATGGTTTCAATTTCAGGTGTTATCTTCATATTGGCAAGTCTTGATGAACGTTTAGACTTATCGGACAATTCCGACTTGCCTTGTTCTTTCTCGCAATTTATCCAACGGTATAACGTGGAACGGGTAATCCCGCACCGAAGGGCAGTTTTTGTCACAGAACCCGTTTCGACGTATAGCTCAAGCCATTTTTGGCGCATCCGTATATCTTCTTTCATGCAACGAAGATACGGATTAAGATTTGCCAACGAAAAGAAAAAGTGTAGCGTATCTATTGATACTTTGCAATTAAATACTACTCCGCTTTTCAGCCATCTCCTTAATACCAGCCTGTCAATCTACACATTGTTGAGAAGCCATTCATGATTAATATGATCAAAACAACCCTTAATGTCACCTTCCAGTATCCATTGTGGTAAACAGTCTCTACTCAACCATCTATGAAGTGCGTCTATTGCATCCGCAGTACTTCTAAACTTTCTGAACCCATATGAGTTCGCATCCGCTTCACTTTCAGTTATAAGTTCTAAAGCCATAAGATATATCCTGCACGGCTCTGTCCTTCATGGTTGGTATTCCCAAAGATCTTGTCTTGCCATTTGCTTTGGCTATGTTGACCTTCCTCAGCGGGAAGGCCTTATATCCTCTCCTTTTCAATAAACATATAGCTTCTATTTTCTTGGCATCAGTGTCCCACTTCATATGGTCAACCCCTGCCGTACGTTTACCTTTATTGGAAGTTACTTTCCTTATCGCCAATGCCTTGGCTTCGTAGGAAGTGGCAAGTAGGTACCGTAAGGCCTTTACCTTGTTGTACCTCTTTTCTTTGTGGGCCTTTGCTATTCGGACCTGCAGTTTTCTCACTTTACGCTCATATTTGGAAGAATCGATATCTTTTCATGTCGTGTTTCGTACGGTTAAAGATGCACACTCGGCTTTTGCCTTGCTCATTTGCAGTTTCTTCATTTTATTAAAGTTCTACAATCGTTTCACAAAGAATTACCCTGCGGAAGTCTGCCTGATTTCGCATGGGGTGATGTTTAAACCTCTATCCTCCGCATTACACAGAATCATTCACTTTCTCCGCAATCCTTTACCCGCACCACATTCGGCTTTTCTTGCAATTGGCTTACCTGCCTGACATAGACAGGAGAAATACGGGTTTACCAAGTTCCGTACAAGTAACTGACGCCCGACTTAGAGCCCGCCCCTCCACCGCCAGTATGATGTCCGTGTAGCCTTACATTCCCAAAAGACTATCCTGACTACCCACCTTTTGGCTATAGCTTATAAATATCCGTAAGCTATTTCTTTATTACGATGGTGTAGCGATTCACATATGTTACTCATATCAGTCAGCCTAACAGCCTATACATTGGATATTTCTGTAAAGGACTGCATTGTCAAGAGGGCTTCGCACTAAACCATGACTGGTAAAGCACGCCTCTTTAGACTACTATTGACAGAACAATAGGTTCAGGCACAGTGCTGAACAATTACTTGTACGACTTCTTGTCGCACGGAATACCTAAAGATACAAAAAGGCCAACTAATTCGCAATAATTTGGCTATGAATTAGTTGGCTAATTTTATATTATTTAATAAATACCCCTATTCAGTTCGATTAATGGAGCTGAACTATAAATTTGGACGTTTGCCTTCTTATACAAGATTGACATTCATTGTTTCCGCTATTGTTTTGTTTTCAATCAGCATTCAACTGTATCAACATGAACAGTCGTTTGAAAACTTGAAACTCATTTTCCAAAAACATAAATAATCAACAGATTATTAAAGGTAATCAGTTGGACTATACATTATCTCAGAAAATATATCTATTTGACCTTCATTATATCTTTCAACAGTCCCAACGGCTCATCTGTAGTGATAAAGTCGACTTTATCCCAAAAGTATTGCATGTCCTCTTTTTTATTAACCGTCCATACATTCACTTTTAGCCCCAAGGCATGGCAACTTTCAATCCAATCGGTATAACGGTAAAATTCAGAGAAGTGATAATCCGGTCCGGCACTACCCAATTCTTTCAGTTGTTGTGGAGATAAGTCCCCTTTCAGATAATATACAGGAGTGCTTGTGGGAGCCTGACGGATCAGTTCCTTTAATGCGTGAGACGAAAAGGTGATATATATCATCCGGGGTTCGAGTCCCATCTTCTTTATCATCGAAACGATCTCTTCAACAGCTTTTATCTCCCGTTCGGGTTTACTATGAGCTTTCAACTCCAGCACCAGCTTCAAAGATGTTTTCCGCTTAGCTGTTTCCAGAAGCTCTTTTAAGGAGGGTACGCATTCTCCATTCGCTAACCATAACCCGGTTAATTCCTTCAGAGTGGACTCTTCAACCTTATGCCCTTGAATAATCCCATCATGGCTAACCACCAAACCATTATCTTTTGTCAGCCAGACATCAAACTCCGAACCATAACATCCTATAGAATCCGCTTTCAACAAAGATGTAATGCTATTCTGTGCTGATCCTTGGGTTTTCCAGAAACCACGATGGGCAATCACCCGTGTTTGTGCCGAAGTATTGGCAATCATAAACATAATTGCCAATAAACACATTACCTTTTTCATTTTGTCCTTTCCTCTAATTGTTAGTTATATAAGAGCTGATTCTCTAGTATCCCGGATTCTGCACTAGATTGGGATTTACTTCTATCTGATCTTGTGGAATAGCAAGCCAATAGTTCTTGGGAGCGGTAAAATTACGAACGCCGGTTTCTTTCATGTCCGTAAGTTTATAAAAACTATCAGCGGTTTTTCCGGATAATGTCCAGGATTTCTGATAACGCATCATTTCAGTATGGGCAATTTTCCAACGGCGCATATCATGGAAACGTCTGCCTTCCATAGCCAATTCAATGGAGCGTTCATCATGTAATATTTCGCGCAACTTCTCTCCTGAAGGAATACCACCGGCTTTTGCCCATGAATCTGCAAAGGTAGGTAATCCGCAACGTTCACGTACTTTATTCAAATAGGACAGACTGGCAGTACTCAGTGTGCCGCTATATTCGAAATCCGCTTCTGCATAACTCAGATAGAGTTCGGCCAGACGCATATAAGGAAAGCACCAACGGTTGTAGGTTATTTGATCGGTAGTCCTATTATAGGTATCATATTTAGACACCCATTTCTGACAATAATAACCGTTGTCCGTTTGATACTCATCCTTGGCATTGCCATTATTCTGCTGCATTTCACCACGTCTGCATTTGAGCACTATTGTCTTTCCCTGCACGTCATAATTTCCACGATCAAAGCCAATAGAGGCATAAAAGCGCGGATCACGATTCCTGTGAAAACGTACCGTACTATCACCTGGTGCAATGGAATACGGATCAAGCTTCTTAGTCTCGGGGTCATCTGCCCAAGGTAGACCGTTCTTGGTATAATACCTACTCACACAATCCCACGTCGGGAATAAGGACCCTCTAAAACCTTTGGTCGAATAACTTGTAAATTCAACACGAGGAGCCATATTCTTGATACAGTAGGAAATAGTTCCCTGTTCAGCAAAGCCAAACAGGACTTCATTCCAGTTAAATCCGCTACCACTGATCCCATCACCGACAAAGGCTTCATGATAGTTTTTCTTCCCTTGCTCCAAGTCATTGGTCGAATTTCCATAAAGTTTGTAACCGTTCTCTTCGCAAAGGTCTATGGCCTCTTTGGCAGCATCCATCGCTCTCTTCCACTTTTCCCGGTCATAAGTCTGGTTAATCAGAAAAGTGCCGTCGGGGTTTTTAAAGTCGGAATAAAACTCACTATTCCCATTGACTAACGGCGAGGCGGCATAAAGCAACAGCCGAGCCTTGAAAGCCAAGGCAGCAGAAGAGGTAGCCCTGTTTCTCTTACTTGAATCCCATACGCCAGGAAGTAATCTAGCTGCTTCCGAATATTTATTGGCAATGAAATCGACACATGTATCATAAGGAGAACGGGAGGTCATCATCTCGGCCGGAGAACTTTCCATTGGTATTTCCTTGTCAATAATAACTATCGGTCCATAGTACTCCAGCATGATCTGATGATAATACCCGATCAAAAACAGCGCTTCACCTTTCCACCAGCTCAGGTTTTCGGGGGTAATGTCCGATACCCTATCCAGATTATTAAGCACATTATAGCAATTGCGGATACTTTCCCATACTGCTTTCTTCACAGCACCCTGCGGATAAGATTTTGCTGTATTGCTCCATAATGAGTAATAAGTCGTTGTTGGGGATTCTTCCCCATAAACCAGACTGCGGAAATGAAACCAGCGCGTTGTTCCTCCTTTGCTCGTTATGATTTCGTTTCCTCCGGTAAAATCAGGAAATTGTTGGGGATGGAAATAGTTAGGGATATTCGCGTAGCAAGACAGTACCATTCCTTCAGCCTGATATTGTGTCCGGTAGATATCATCCACGGTAGCAGTACCTTGCGGAACCACATCAAGAAAATCACATGATGCCATCATTAAACAGCCGATTGCCGACAGGCATAACTTTGTATATATATTTTTCATAACTTATTCTGTTCTTAATTAATAATGAAACTGAATCCCGATCTTGGCCGTGCGCTGTAGCGGATATTTCAAACCATTCCCACTTCCCATTTCAGGATCCCAGGTACTGAACGGAGAGAATGTCAGCAAATTAGTACCTGCTGCATACACACGCAGCCACGGGAAGAAGGAATAGCCCAGTTCGGCATTCTTCAGGCGCAGGAAAGCTGCGTTACGTAGGTAATAAGTGCTGGTTTGCGCATTGTTCGTGATAAATTCGGGTGATAATCGGGGATAGGCGGCACCGGCTACATTATTGCTTTCCGACCAGTGGTCATCAACGATATACTGTGCAATGTTATATCCTTTATGGCCCGCTTCGCTGAACGGATGAATATCGCTCATCATTAAACTGACTTTGGCCACTCCCTGGAAAAACAGAGACAAATCCCACTTTTTATACTTCAACGTTCCTCCAAAACCATAGATAATCTCCGGAATTTCAGGATTGCCGATAATCGTCCTGTCATAACCATTCACCACGTTATCACCATTCAGATCTTTATATTTAATATCTCCCACCGTATAATTTCCGAACGACTGTTTGGGAGATCTGTCTATTTCCTCCTGAGAAGTAAACAATCCGTCAGACACATATCCCATAATACTGTTTATCGGGTGTCCGATTCTTGAAGAATAGGGTTCTACATTCACCGGTTCGTCTATCTCCGTAATCTCATTATGTGCATAGGTCAGACTACCGTTCAGGCGGAGCACCCAATCTTTGCCAATTACTTTGCTGTATGCTACACTCATATCCACACCCTTATTCTTTACCGAGCCAATGTTGGCATAAGGCAGCATACCTGTCACTCCCATTGTTGAAGGGACGGACGAACGTTGCATAAAAATTCCACTACGGTCTTCCTTGAAATAATCAATGGTTATATCCATAGATTCAAGAAGGGTCATATCGACACCTAAATTCAGCTTTTTCGATTTCTCCCATGTAGCGTTCGCATTACCATAAATATTTACAAGCGGCCCATTCACGCGGGTACCGCTACCAGTCCACCAATCCAAATTATTATTCATACTGACTTCTGTTACATAGGGAAAGCGAGTGGCAAGCGCATCATTTCCGGTCAATCCATAAGTAGCTCGGATTTTCAGAGTGGAAACTGTTTTTTTTAACGGTTGGAAAAACTTTTCATTAGAAATAGTCCATCCTAGGGCAATCGCAGGGAAGAATCCGAAACGATGCCCGCTTCTGAAATTCTCCGAGCCATTATAACCAAAGGTAGCCTCAAGCAGGTAACGCTGACCAAAACTGTAGGTCAGACGTCCGGCCATCCCTTGCTCACGGTAAGGAAGAAGATCTTTTTCAGCTCCGCCGTCCTTCACTTTCTTGGTTTCTTTCATGTGGTAAACAAGGGTAGCTCCCACATCATGTCCACCAAACTGGCGTGAGTAGTCCAGCGCTCCCTGTAAAGACCAGACACTCTCTGTCGGATCACGCCCGGAATTGCTCTTCAGATAAGGTTCTCCCGGCTCACCGATAGTCGAAGTCTTATAAAGGTAGTTTCCCTGATCATCCATCGTATAGTCATCAGATACTTTATAGTAGAAAGGTACAATCCAATGATCCAGCCAGTTAAAACTGTAATTATAGAAAGATGCCAGTCCGGTGAGTTTTAACCCTGGTGTGACAAACTTCAAGTCCTGTTCGAGATTGAAAGCGGTCGTCATATAGACATAATTTCGTTCCGTATAACCTTCACTCAATTTGGCGTAAGGATTCGGCTCTGATTTTCCCACATCCCACGGATCATTGCTACCGTAGCGGATGTATGTATCCCCTGGTTCAGCAGGAAGTGTAGCAGGAAAACGTACGGGATTCCCATGCATGGAATAGGCGAACAAATTCCGGGTACTTGTTTTGGGGGCATGGTGGTAGAACAACTGCGTATTCATATTTAGCCCCACTTTCGTCGTAGAGGTAACACGGGCTGTCACATTACTCTGAAACAGGTATTTCTTGTTGCGCATACCCACATCAAGCTTATCTTCCTTGGGTTGCCGGATGATACCATTTTCATAGAAGATTCCAGCATTCAGGAAGTAATCCACATTTTTGCTTCCGCCCTTGATGGAGATATTCAAATTCTGATTAACGGCGAAGTCTTTGAACAACATACTGTACCAGTCATTGTTTGGGAACAGGTAGGGATTTGCATTGGCACGTGTTTTATCTATCTTATCCCGGCTATAGAAAGGCTCATACTCTTGGTTATTGGCAATAGCCTGATTATAAACGGCTTCATTATACATATCCATGTAAGTCGGGCCATCTGCCATTTTCTGCACATAGGTAGGCATGGAGAAAGTATTATCAAAGCGGATATCTACAGACATTTTCTCGGAAAGCTGTCCTTGCTTGGTAGTAACGATGATAACTCCGTTAGCCCCCCGTGAGCCGTATAGGGACGTTGCCGTAGCATCTTTCAGCACAGAAAACGACGCGATAGATTCTGGAGGAATATTGTTCATCATCGTAGCGTTGATTTCCACACCGTCAAGTATGATCAGCGGTGAGGTATTCGAACCAAAAGTTGATATACCACGTATATAGAATTTCGCCTCATCAGAGCCTGGTTCACCCTGTGTTTGTACGGCGATGATACCTGGAACGTTCCCGGCAAATGAAGTACTAAGATTACTGGATGTCATCTTCAGGTCTTCCGGCTTCACTGCCTGCACAGCTCCCACGAGGGATTCTTTCTTTTGTTTGCCAAAACCGACCACGACCACTTCATCCAGCATCATACTCCTGTCCGGAGTCAAATTAACGGAAATGAACTTCTTATCTTTTACCACTACCGTTTTCTTCTGGTACCCAACATATGAAATGGTCAATGATGCGTTCTTTGCCAACTGTATAGTGAATATACCGTCCACATCTGTTATAACCCCGTTCTGCGTTCCACTTTCCAATACGGTAGCTCCAATAACAGGCTCTCCGTTTTCGTCTCCCACATATCCTTTCATTTCTGCTTTTACTTCTTTTTGCTGGCTCTCGTCGATCTTTCTATTATCTGCCGCCGTTACAACGGAAACGGGAAATAATGTGAAGGCTAACCATAACAGGATGCAACAGCTTTCGCTGGTAAGGCATCCTTGTTTTACTTTACAGTTCATATATCAATAGATTTTTTGATTAGTAGTGTAGATTTTTCTCTGAAATACAGGGAGGTGTGTCGTAATGCACGATGTACCCTCTTTTTTATTCATTACTATACAACTCTGTTCATTTTCTTTTCTATTATTCATTGTGTGTGCAATTTATTTTATAATTATTTCTTTGACTTTATATAAATTACAGTACAAATTCTCAAACTAAGAATCGTTTATATATACGATAGGAAAACAACTCTCTCTTCCGCCCGAAGGCTGGCTGGCAAAAAAAAGTAAATACCTTGTCATACATCAAATTTAGTTGTTAATATATTTGCAAAATTACCCGGAACAACTCGGATAAAATATCAGAAAATGACCTGATATTATAAAATTTAAAGCAAAATACATATTACTAGTGCGATATGAAATCTTTAGGCAGTACTCCGAACTGTTTTTTAAAACAGCTTGAAAAATAGGAGGGGGTACTGAACCCTACCATGTAAGAGACTTCCACCACTCCATAGGTTCCTTCTTTCAGTATGGAAGCTGCCTGCTTCAAACGGAAAAGGCGGAGATATTCGTTCGGACTCATATTTAGGATTCCTTTCAATTTCCGGTAAAAGTTGGAACGTCCCATATTCATTGCATCCGCTATATCATCAATTTGCAGGTCCGTATTATCAAGATGGCGTAATACATACTCATTTAACTTGCTAATAAACATCTCATCGGCCTTTGTCTGCGCCATTGCATCTGCTTTGATAAAAGGAAATTCAATAAAGTGACGGCGTAATCTTTCCCGATTACTCAACAGATTTGCTACATTGGCACGAAGATACTCCATAGAAAACGGCTTTTCAATATACGCATCCGCCCCTTCTTCAAGTCCTTCGATTCTTGATTCCAGATTAGTTTTAGCTGTCAATAATATTACAGGAATATGACTATAGTCCAGATTTTGTTTCAGATGCTTGCATAATTCAACCCCGTCCATCAGAGGCATCATAATGTCACTTATTATCAGATCCACAGATTTCTGTTCAAGAACGTCCAACGCCTCGACCCCATTTTCCGCAATCAGTACATGATACAATGAAGACAATTGCCTGAACACAAAAGCAAGCATATCCTTATTATCTTCTACAACCAATATGGAAGCAACCTCTCTTTTATCTTTATCAGAAACTTCACGATCTTCATCATCATACCCAGGTTTCTTATGTTGTTCTTCCGAATCATCCGGAAGTGTCTGGTGTAATATTGGAATGGAAAGAATGAAACGGTTACAATCTAGCTCCCGGTCCATCACCAGCATACCTTGATGCAACTCTGCCAAGTAACGAGCCATAGCTAATCCGATGCCTGTGCCCGAGACAATATCTTTCCCGTCCCGGTATTGGACAAAGGCTTTAAAAATATTTTCACGCATTTCGATAGGGACTATATTCCCATCATTACTCATAGAGATAGTGAACACCTCATTCTTCTCATCAACAGACAAATGGAGATAAACGTATGTCCGGGCATATTTCAATGCATTAGCAAACAGATTACTGAGAATTTTGGTCAAAGCCTCTTTGTCAACAGAAGCCAACAATTCTTCCTCTGGAACTTCTACTTCAAGTTTAATTCCCCTTTGCTTTGCCAAAGTGGTGAAATACTTATAAACAGAGTGGACGATAGTACCGATATTATATTCTTTCGGATTCAATTTAAAACCTTTATTTTCCGCTTTACGGAAATCAAGTAATTGGTTTATCAGGTTCAGTAACCTCTCCACGTTCTGATCCATAATTTCCAATTCCATCCTTACATTTTCGGAGAGTTCCCTATCAGCAAGTACATTCTCCAATGGGCACTTTATCAGTGTTAAAGGAGTACGGATTTCGTGTGCCACATTTGTAAAGAAATCTATCTTAGTGGTGTAGAGTTCCTGCTCCTTTTCCTGTTCGAACTTCTCCATCTCTTTACGCTGCTTTTCAATAGTACGCTTCCTTAAATAAAAGAAGAGGGCGAAAAATGTACCGAGTATCAATAGGATATAAATCAGGTATGCCCATACGGATAAATAAAACGGGGGCAATATCCTGATCCCCAATGTGCGTACATCTGGATTCCATACACCATCACTATTCGCACCTTTCACGCGTAACATGTATGTCCCATAAGGTAAATTGGAATACGTAATAGGGCCCTTACCCGCTGTATGCCATTCGGAATCATACCCTTCCAGTCTATATAGCAGTGTATTCATGCTCGGTGACTGATAACTTATCGCAGCTATCCTGAAGGAGAACGAATTCTGATTTGACTGAAGTTCGATATGGTTTGACAAAGTGATACTTTGTTTCAATGGAGAGCCTTTTTCTCCGACTACCACCTTTTTATTAAAGAGCATAAAATCGGTAATCAAAACAGAGGGTAAAAAATCATTATCAATAAAGGAGGAGGGGGCAAAGGAGATGAAACCGTTAATACAGCCAAAATAAATCCGTCCATTCTTATCCTTATAGCTGGACTGGTAATTAAACTGGTTACTCAGCAACCCATTAGCAACTGTATACACTTTAAAACTGGAATTCTTCGGGTTAAAATGCACCAGCCCTTTATTGGTTGAAACCCAGAACAATCCCTTTTCATCTTCTTCAATCCGATAAATGACGTTGCTTGGCAGACCGATACCGTCATAACGGACAAAGGTGTTGGCGGAAGGCACAAAGCGGCAGAAGCCACCTCCTTGTGTGGTAAACCATAGCTGATTTTGACTGTCTTCAAAAATACTCAGCACCTTATTGGATGGAAGGGTGGACGAGTCTGCTTCCTCATGTACGAAATGTTCCCAACCACCTGTACGGACATTCTTTTTATAGACGCCATCGGCATAAGTTGCCAGCCATAAATTCCCCTGCTTATCCTCCTTTATATAATAAACAAACGTCCACCCAAGTTCGGGGACGCGTTTAAAACGTTCCGTATCTGGGTTGTACCGAAACAATCCTATTGTTGTTCCAAGATACAGATCGCCCGCAGTTATCCGGCAGATAGAAAAGATATCACTTGCAATATTATCATAGTGCTTTACAGCGTATGTCCTCAAATCAATACGCTTCAATCCTTTTGCAAAATTCCCAACCCACAGATAATCTCCGTCCAAATACAATCCGTGAACATTATGATAAATATCCGGATGAATGAACGGTTCGATTTTTCCAGTACTAGGATAATAATGGAAAAGCCCCTTATCTTCTGTACCTATCCAGAGTGTGCCGTCATGGGCGGCACAAAACTCCCGCACCCTTTTTCCCATTTTGTTTGATTCTTTCTGGGGATAGACTTTATCAAAGTAGGTATATTGCCGGGGGTAATAATTCACACCCCCAAAATAAGTCCCTATCCACATTCCGCCTTCACGGTCTTTGAGAATCGAATAGATGGCATTGTCAGAGATTGAATAGGGATCACCGTTGACGTTCTGCAAGTGGATGATTTTTGCCGTGTGCAGATTATAGATATAAAGTCCCGATTCGGTTCCTATCCATAATTCGTCATCTGAATAAAATGCAAGTTCCCTGATATAAATATCACCTCCCAATTCATCCTTGGAAAGAAGGGTACGGATAGTCTTATTAGTTAGGTTCACTTCTTTCAGTCCGAATACAGTTCCCACATACATGCAATTATAGGGTCCGGGGAGCAATTTATAGATGTATTCATCTCTGAAAGACACTTTTGAATCTTCTGGAAAAATCGGAGTTAAAGTTTTAAGCTTGTCTTTTGAATAATACAGATTTCCATCACGTATGTCCAACCAGCAGACATCGTCCGAATCAAAATAGAGTTGGCCGGAAGTTTTAAGGTTCAGAGTACCGGACCCGTCCGACTGATAATTAACCAACTGGCTATCCTGGGGATTGTAATAGAAGATTCCCCGCGTCTGAGTTACAACCCAGATACCTCCTTTCTGGTCCCCAGTTATCAGATTGACCGTACAGTCTATATCTATGTTTGAATTACTTATCAGAGTAAAATGCCTGACCTTTTCCATTTGTGGGCAATAGACATATAGGCCTACGTCTGTCCCAATCCATATTTGCCCAAGATTGTCTTCATACAAAGAAGTGATGAAATTATTGCCCAAGGTTCCGGATTCTTTCATGAAAGTCCGAAAAGAGATACCATCATACCGGTCAAGACCATCCTTCGTCCCAAACCACATAAATCCTTGTTTATCCTGAAGGATGGCATGGACCGTATTCTGGGATAATCCATTATTGATATCAAGTGAACGGAATGCATATTGTCCTTCATTCAGAACGGCAAGGGAATAAAGAGGCATCAAAGAAAGAAGTATTAATATAACTAAAATACGTAGTCTCTGCATTGTCTTAATTGTTAGTTTCATTAATTAACATACAACAGGATATAAGAATATCCTGAAAAGTGGATATCAGAGCTATTTCAACAGTATATTCTCAGTACGTCCCGGTGTCAGCAATTCCCAAAGGGATGCTACCGTCCAACCGGGAGCAAACATGTCATTATAATATCCTTTTCCATTCCTTCCATAATCCCAGTTGGTGTGCTGGATCACTTCCGGATAATAACCAACTTTTATCACTCCACACATATGTCCTTTATAAGGAAGTAACTGGCACATGGAAGTAGAAATGACTTCAGCAAAATCAGAGAAACGAGGTTCATTATACTCTTTGGAAAGCCAACGGAGCACATCGGCAAATTCAAAAATAAATACATCAATATGATTATTCTCCACCGAGACATTTCCCCAGCCGCGAGTTTTCAGACCGATATCACCCAACATCTGCCCGGGAGCAAACGGAACGTCCCAGACGTAATACCAGGACAAGGCAAAATAAGCCGCTTTTCGTGTCAGAGAGGCATAGTGGTTATGTTCCGTACCATTTGTTATCAATGATAAATAGTAAGTTGCCGTAGCGGTATAGAGGGAAGCTTCCTTATCCTCACAGTTTGCATCCAGCGTAGAGGAGAAATAGTCAGCCTTTGATATAAGCTCTTTTTCCAGATATTCCGCAGTACGCCGGGCAGCGGACAGATAGCGTTTGTCCTTAAAATATTTATATCCCATAACCAGAGGTAATGTAGCGGATGGAGTACTTCCTCCACTTCCGTCAACAACTGTAAAGTCATCATGGAATTTACGTGGAAAACTTCCATCTGGATTTTGCAGTTGCAAGAACATATCGAGCATTTTCTTTAAGCGTTGTTCCCAATCAGGATGGTGACGTTTATACTTCTGTTCATAATTCAGATAATGAAACATGGCATAAATTCCTTCCGACTGACGACGTATGCTATGCACTGGGCGTTCTTCTTTCACATCACTATCATTTTCCAGATTTACCCATTCACGCAAATAACCGGTTTCCGTAAAGCCATTTTCTAAGTAACTATCAAATATCTTTTTACTGCTAGCTGCAAGGTCATCACGTCCATTCTCATTGCCAAACTCCCATGCATTGAAAGCGTTTAGAAGTACGCGACCGACAAAACCTATCTCTGCTACATTCATGTTGGCACAGGCTGCCACTTTCATTTCAGGGCTGGAGTAATAGGCAAGAGCTTTGTCCCCAACAAAACTTTCCACAAAATAATTGCTCAGCACTCCTTTTATCTCTTCTGGAGAAAAAGGTATTTTCACAGGTTGGGGACGGTATGTATCATAACAATATTCCCAAGTATGGCAAATAAAATCTGAGTAGTCTGTAGCCTGCCCCTCGATAAATTCCCAGGTCAGGAGTACTGTTTCTCCTTTTTTTAGATATTGGAAAGATGTAACCTCCGGAGCCAGCGTCAACTTACGAATATAGGTTTTAGGAGCTTCTCGGTAAGGAAATCCAAAAGATAGTGTTGATGTTCCGTCATGGCTCTCAAAGCCGGTGAACCCTAGGGACGTTTTGCCCGAGAGGATGATTTCGCCTGTTTGGTGGGTAGCAAGGGCATCCCATTGAAAATCGTCCTTGCGTGCCACAGTCATATAACGTCCATCTTTCTGATTGAAGATACCGGTAAGGGGTGAGCTCAGACGATCCTCACGTACCAGCCAACTCTCTGATATATGAAATGAAGGAGCACCTTTAGGAGAACGTAAATTGCGACTATACCAGAATCCTGGTAGATAAAACATACAGTCATTATGTCGGAAGCCTGTTTTCAACTGTTGTTGATAATTAAAGTACACGTCTTCCAATGCCGTAATACTTACTACCATTACACATTTAACATTGTCACGTTCTATTCTCTCTGTAATGATTAATGGTATTTTTTCTTCAGACTCTAACAGATAGATTCCCTTATCATCAACGGCTCCTTGAAAAGCAAGGGAATAGTTTCGTGATTGATTACCGGGAACCTTCAAGGAGACTTGTGCAGATATTCTTTTATATATATCATTAACAGTCCTAGCATCAATAGTAATAGTACAGATCATCAGGCAACAAAGCATACATCTTAATTTTGTCATATAAATCAGATAATTTAGTTTATTAATATTCTTTTAATTTGCGTTCCAAAATTAGGATATTACGTATACAAAGAATGTGATTTTTTGAGCAATTATTATAAGATTTCAGTAGAATTCATAAGAAACAGCCCATTAAGTATTTATTTTTTAATCCTCTATTAAGATCCCATTACAATATACACTTATATTTTTATTGGGATATTTAATACTACAAATGTAAATGTGTCAGAATGCGGGCACAACCTCAGGTCCCTAGCCTTTGTATTGACGAGACTTCTTTAAGCTGCGGAGAATTATATACTGTTGTCACTAATCGTGCGGGACGTGGTGGCAGAGGTACACTTGTGACCATGATACGTGGCACGAAGTCTGAAGACGTCATAAAGGTGCTTGAAATGATTCATGTCTCCAAGCGCAAGACAGCCAAAGAGGTCACTTTAGATCTTTTGCCGACCATGATGCGGATCGTCTGAACGGCTTTTCCCAATGCCACTATGACAGGTTATCGGTTTCATGTACCTTAATTCCGCAATACTATTGTAAATTAAATCTTTTAAGTAGAGGTTGTGTCAAAACGCTGACACACCTCTTTTAAATGCTATTTAATGCGAAATTACAAAAATACGCATTTAGATGGAGGCAAACTGTTTGCGCCATTGGCTAGGTGACATGCCCGTTTTTTGTTTGAATATACGATAAATCCATGTGTGGGATGAGAAACCGCACTCTGTGGAAATAGCGTCAATGCTATATTCGGGGTTGGCTTTCATCATGCGAACAGCCTCATTAAAACGAATGTCGCTAAGCCAGGTTCTAAAATTGGTGTATTCTGACTGATTGAAGTATTCTGTCAGTTCGTTTTTCTTGTATCCCAACTTGGTAGCTAGCGAATAGATGTTAACTTCATAGTCCTTATAAAATCCCTCTTCACACCATTTCTTGAGGGCTAATTCTATTTCCATCTTTCTATTAGCTGTCAAGATATTTGTGCCATGAGTGTTCTTGCCGTCTTTCATGTCTTCTGCTTCCGTGACTTTTGCTTCTGCGTCATTTTCCTCAGGAATGACTTCTTTGGGTGTGATGTAATAGCCCATAGCAATGAAAGTGTGGACGAAAAAGATGACAGAGAGTAGCCATGCTAGCCACAAAAAGACCGAGCATCACATAGAGCATATTGCCAATGTGTAAACTTTGACTTTTGAACATGCCAATGACGAAAACTATGGCGATGAGTATGTATGCCATCATACCACGTAAACAATACCGTCGCACTTTGTTGCCTGTGCTCTCTATGTTGATTATGGAGAGAGTGATGGCAAATGCCACTGGAGTATAGAACAATATGTTGAATGCTGCGCCCACATCGGTACCTTGTGCACGGAGTCCATGAATCATCTGTAAGAGGTAGTGGACGGAGAAGAATAGCATGGATGCAACGAGAATCCATCTTGATATTTCGTAGCGCCACACCTTCCATCTCACCTGCAAACTTGCCATGGCTAATTGCAATGCTAGCATGGCTGTAATGACGCAACATACAAGTTGTAATATGAATAACGATTTCATAGTATTGTTATTACCTTAATTCCGCAACACTATAAATTTTAACTTTTATAATATCCTGAACAACAAAAAGTTCTTGGACAAGCCAAGCGGCAAAGCCGAGCGGCTCAGGATTTTGTCATGTCAAAGGATTCACTTAACTTAGTGTTGCAAAAATAGTCAAACAAAACCTCATCAAGCATGGTAAAAGTACAAATAAAATCCGAGAAACTCACATCTTTTGGTGGTATATTTCCAATTATGGAGAAATTCGACAGGATGTTGTCTTGTACAATAGACTCTACTTTAGGTTTGCGTAGCAAAGTGTATGGCTATCAATATAGCGAGATAATACGTTCTCTGATGTGCGTATATTTCTGTGGAGGGTCATGTGTCGAAGACGTGACCTCACACCTTATGGAAGCACTTTGCTTGCATCCACCCCTCCGTACATGCAGCGCAGACACAATACTTAGGGCCATTCGTGAATTGACCACACCGAATCTGACCTACAGGTCTGATTCGGGCAAAAGCTACGACTTCAACGTGGCTTCCGACCTTAACAATCTGCTTGTCAATGCATTGCTGGCAACTGGACAGTTGCTGCCAGACAATGAATATGACTTTGATTTTGACCACCAGTTCATTGAGACGGAGAAATTTGACGCAAAAATGACCTACAAGAAGTTTACCGGTTACAGTCCAGGAATAGCAACGGTCGGCGATGTCATCGTCGGGATAGAGAACCGCGACGGCAATACCAATGTCCGTTTCCATCAGGAAGACACTCTAAAACGTATTTTTGAGCGTTTGGAGAATGCCAGAATACATATAAACCGTGCGAGGATGGATTGTGGCTCATGCTCTGAGGCTATGGTGGAAATGGTGGAGAAGCACAGTCGGCATTTTTATATCCGCGCAAACAGGTGTGTATCGTTGTATGACGATATCTTTGCCTTGCGCGGATGGAAGACCGAATACATAAACGGTCACGAGTTTGAGATATGCTCCATCATTGCAGAGAAATGGGTCGGCAAAGCGTACCGCCTTGTCATACAGCGGCAAAGAAGCATCAACAAGGAACTCGACCTGTGGGAAGGGGAATATACATACAGATGCATACTGACAAATGACTATACTTCGACAGACCGTGACATCGTGGAGTATTACAACAAGCGTGGCGGTGCTGAGCGTGTATTGGACGACATGAACAACGGCTTTGGCTGGAAACGGCTGCCAAAATCGTTCATGGCGGAAAACACGGTGTTCCTGCTTCTGACCGCTTTAATACGAAACTTTTACAGACACCTCATATCTGACGCAAACATGAAGAGCTTTGGACTTAAACGCACAAGCAGAATCAAAACTTTTGTATTCAAGTATGTTTCTGTCCCTGCAAAATGGATTAAGACTGCAAGACAGCACATACTGAACATATACACAAGCAATGATGCATACATGATGGCCTTCAAATTTGATTTTGGGTAGCCTCAAATCTTCGTGGCCTTTTGCGTATTGCCTCAAGTCGCATCATGGGGTAAGGGGATTTTGTCTCTTGCGACTGCACCATTAGGGTTCTTTACGAAAACGAGTCGTTTTAGAGAGGTATCTGCAACCCCAGATATCAAAAATATTACAGGTTGCGGATTTTAGGATGTACAAAAGCTCTTTTATGAGGCAATTGATGAACTCAGGATTACTTATCGCTGAAGGGCACGGGATTTGGAGAGCGGAGAGCGATGAAATTCAGTGGCGCAGAGAGTAAAATAATAAAAAAGTTGGATTTTTATTGACGCGAATCAATTCTTTTAGTATTTTTGCCTTGTCTTTTACCAAAAAAGATTAATAACAGTAAGCGTTAGGCATTATCCAATAGGCGTGGGGCTTTGTGTATTATATGTTGTTGAGTATGGGGATACTTCTGAACGGTAATACCAAAGTTCCCACGCTTAACTTTATATAAACACAACTTCAGGGAACAGAGTTGTCATATAATCGCATTATGAAAGCAATTTGTTTCAAAACCGGACAGGTCCTGCCTTCCGTTTTCATTCCTCTGTCTGTTACTGTCTTTAGTGGAATTCTCTGCCTTTTTGTTTCCATTCCTGCCCCTTTTCGGGACTTGCGGCTATTATTACACAAATTACATGCCAAACAGTTTCTCTGAATCCATTTATGGCATTCAATAATCCCCCTGGACATACAGAAGAGGAACTTTGGCAACAAATACTCTCCCTGTCAAGGGAATTGCAGGAATGCAGGGCCTACCTGCACTATCATAATACGCTGGATTACATATACGACAAGATCAACATGATAGAGAAAGAACTGGATATCTTGTTGAGAATGTTGTAGGGATCTTGTGACAAAAAGGCATGATAATTATACATTTTTATGACTATTTGTCTCGCAAGCATTAAAATTCATTTTACAACTCCATAAGAGTCCGATTTACAGATGCTATCACATAAATTCATGATTATTGCAGGATATGAATTACGATTTATTTTGTCTAATTTCAAATATCAGAACAGCCATGGATAAACGAATTGAATATGCGATGAACACATTGATCAATACAGAAATCTGGTCAACTAACCTGTACCTGTCATTGCAGGTCTATTTTGAGGGGCAGCAACTTCTGATATTGGCCTCATGGCTAAGTGCACAGGCACAGGACAATATGGGCAAGGTCTATCAGATGATGAACCGCATCTATCATGAAGGAGGTGCTGTAACCATCCATGAAATCAGGCGCGACATCCGGCAATGGCCGACACCGCTGGCTGCCTTGAACACCCTGCTTGAACATGAACAATATATATCCCGTCAGATATCCGAACTTCACGTACTATGCCAGAATACGGATTCATCCATCCATTCTTTCATCAAGGGGCTGTACACAAAACGGATATATGTAAGTACGGCGTTTATGGAATTGTTGCGTATCCTGGCCATGGAATATGAACGCAGGCTGCCCTGCTTCATATGATGTGTCAAATCGTGTAACCTGACCGGAGTTTATTGTTCACAGAGAAAATAATGGTCTAAAAATAAAACAAGTATCATCCTATGGATATATTCGCATACTCAATGTTGTGTTTCACTTCGTTGTTCACATTGATGGACCCCCTCGGAGTGATGCCGGTTTTCCTGCAGATGACCGAGGGCATGAGTGCCGGAGAACGCCGGAGCATCGCCTTAAAATCCTGCGCCCTCACGTTCGTCATACTGGTACTTTTCACCTTGTGCGGCAGGTTCCTGTTCCATTTTTTCGGGATCTCGACCAATGGTTTCCGGATTGCGGGAGGTATCATCATCTTTAAAATCGGATATGACATGCTGCAGGCACACTTCACCCATGTGAAACTGAACGAGAACGAGAAAAAAGAATATTCCAGGAACATCACCGTCACGCCTCTTGCCGTTCCGATGCTGTGCGGTCCGGGTGTAATTTCAAGCGGCATAACACTGATGGAAGATGCCCCTGAGCATATTTTCAAAATTGCACTGGTTTGCGTGATCGCCCTAGTCTGTCTCCTCTCTTTCATTATCCTTTGCGTGTCAACGCGGCTTTTGAAAATTCTTGGAGAAACCGGAAATAATGTGATGATGAGACTGATGGGGCTTATTCTGATGGTCATCGCCGTGGAATGTTTCATAAACGGGATGCAACCTGTCCTGACAGATATTTTGAGACAAGCACACGCTTGCCCCTGAATATGAAAAATAAAAAATAGTACCAACATTAAAAATTAGATTCATTATGACCGAGAATTTACAAAAGGCCCTGAACGGGCAGATTACTGCGGAATTATGGTCCGCCAACCTGTATCTTTCAATGTCCTTCTATCTGGAAAAGGAAGGTTTTTCCGGCATGGCCCGCTGGATGCGCAAGCAATCGGCGGAAGAGACAGGACACGCATGTGCCATCGCCGAATATATGGCCAAACGTGAGGCGGAGGCAAAAGTGGACAAGGTCGATGTGGTTCCACAGGGTTGGGGCAGTCCCACCGAAGTCTTTGAACATGCCTTGGAACACGAGAGACATGTTTCCAGATTGATTGACGAACTGGTACATCTGGCTTCCGAGGAGAAAGACAATGCCACCCGTGATTTTCTTTGGGGATTTGTCAGGGAGCAGGTGGAGGAAGAGGCGAATTTCCTGAACATCGTAAACCTGATGAAGAAAGCCGGAGAGAGCGGCATCCTTTTCATGGATGCAAAACTGGGGGAACGCCAGTCCTGATTTGGAATAAAAAAACGACTGACATGAGCACGATTATTGATTTGTTGGGAACGCAGGCAGGATACTACCTGGACCATGTATGCAAGACAATAGACAAGAAACTCATCCATATCCCCGAGCCGAATATGATAGACAAGGCATGGGTGGATTCCGACAGGAATATACGCACCTTGGAGAGCCTGCAAGCCCTGTACGGGCACGGGCGGAGGATGCAACGCCGTGGCATCCACATTCGGAGTTCTGGGAGCTGTGGCACGTAAGTACGCCCATAAGATTCCTTTCATCGTGAAGTTGAACCATAACGAGCTGCTGACTTATCCGAACAGTTATGACCAGGTCATGTTCGGTACAGTGAAGGAGGCATGGAACATGGGTGCCGTTGCCGTGGGGGCAACTATCTATTTCGGTTCGGAACAAAGCCGCCGCCAGATTGTGGAGGTCTCACAGGCGTTTGAATATGCCCATGAGTTGGGGATGGCCACGGTATTGTGGTGTTATCTGAGAAACAGCAGTTTTAAGAAAGACGGGATTGACTATCATGCGGCAGCAGATCTGACAGGGCAGGCCAACCATATCGGGGTCACCATCAAGGCTGATATCGTGAAGCAGAAGCTGCCGTCCAACAATGGAGGTTTTAAAGCCATCGGATTCGGTAAGACCGACGGGCGTATGTATACGGAACTGGTCTCCGACCATCCGATAGACCTCTGCCGCTACCAGGTGGCCAACGGGTATATGGGAAGGGTTGGCCTGATCAATTCGGGGGGCGAGTCCCATGGGACATCTGACCTGCATGATGCCGTCGTAACCGCAGTGGTGAACAAACGTGCCGGAGGTATGGGACTTATCTGTGGGAGAAAAGCCTTCCAGAAGACGATGAAAGACGGGGTCTCGCTTCTGAACACCATTCAGGATGTCTATCTGGATCCTTCGATAACCGTTGCATAAAAACTATATGGCATGAAAAGGATCGTATTGTTGAGACATGGCGAGAGCCTATGGAACAAGGAAAACCGCTTTACCGGTTGGACCGATGTAGACCTGAGTGATAAGGGGATCGCAGAAGCCTGTAAAGCCGGTGATATGCTGAAAGAAGCGGGATTCTCTTTTGAGGCGGCTTACACATCCTATCTGAAACGGGCTGTGAAAACGTTGAATTGTGTTCTGGACCGTCTCAATGAAGACTGGATCCCGGTGGAGAAAAGCTGGAGGTTGAACGAGAAACACTACGGCATACTTCAGGGACTTAACAAAAGGGAGACAGCAGACAAATATGGCGAGGAACAAGTCCATATCTGGCGGAGAAGTTACGGCGTGTCGCCCGAGCCGGTGAAGGAAGACGATCCCCGCTATCCGGGGAACGACACCCGTTACGCCGGTGTTCCCGAAATGGAACTGCCACGGACTGAATCCCTGAAGGATGCCGTCATGCGTGTCATGCCCTATTGGGAATGTGTCATCCTACCCACATTGATGCATAGGGACAACCTGCTTGTCGTTGCCCATGGAAACAGTCTGCGCGGGATAGTCAAGCATCTCAAGAATATTTCCGATACGGACATATCCCTCTTGAACCTGCCCACGGCAGTACCTTATGTATTCGAATTTGATGAACGGCCGGTGCTTGTCAGGGACTATTTCCTCGGAGACCAGGAGGAGATACGGAGACGGACGGAGGCTGTAGCCGAACAAGGTATGATCAGACGATAAGAGTCAGTCAATCAGACTGATTTGTATTGTCTTTTTGAATATTTTATTTATTAACAATTTAAAAAAGGAGGTAAAAATGGTACCTGTAAAAACAAATTCAAACTGGTTGCCGAGTATTTTTAACGATTTCTTCGAGAATGAGTGGCTGGCAAAAACGGGAGTTACGGCTCCTGCCATCAATGTCATTGAGAATGAC
>QWCB01002892.1_pt1 | contig 24805 bp, 26 predicted proteins | sample 1972511 | NCBI WGS metagenome assembly QWCB01 (sample SAMN09866719, study PRJNA288562) | Human gut metagenome isolate term5_stool, whole genome shotgun sequencing... | isolation source: gut | host: Homo sapiens | place: USA: California | reverse complement strand
CTTATTTTCTTCGTTAAAAATCTTGATAAATTTAAGCAAGGCCTCTTTTCTTAAATTATATTCTAAAGGATCCATGATATTTGGGTTGTAAAAAAATATAATCACATTGTAGTCAAAGGCAATTCTCTCTATGCAAGATGTCGCACATGGACCGCAGCAAGCGTGAAGAAGAACTGATGGTTTTAAAGGGTCAAGCAAAAGATTAAAGCTCTCTCTTTTACCTTCCTTATTCTCAAATGATGATATATTCATACCAGCTGATAAACTTTTCTTCTCCAAAATATCCACCCTGCGATGCTTAAAATTTAATACTATTCATTGTTAAAATATATAGCAAGGCAATTATAACATAGCCAGGCTATAAATAAAAATAAGTCAGAAGGGCTGCAAAAAGCGGAATTGTGGCGAGAGAAATTACCGTCGTTATTGATACTATTTCAGCAGCCTTATTCCCCTCTATCTTCTGCTGTACTGAGATAGCGGCTGTAACCACTGCAGTAGGAAATATGCTGGAAAATACTGTTATAAGTTTTACCTCGTCATTTAACATAGGGAGAAAATGCACCGATAGGAATGTTATCACTGGAATTATAAACATACGAACAATGCTCGTTAAATTTACATACTTATCCTTGATTATCTCCTTTAAATTGCTGTCCCCTAGCTGAACTCCTACTATAATCATGGAAATTGGTATTGTTGCATCACTAAGATATTTAACCATGGAATTAATAGCTTCAGGCGGTCTATATTGCATTAACATAAAAAGAACTCCCACCGTAATTCCGATCATAGCAGGATTAATCATCGACTTAAGATTGGACTTTAGGCTCGACTTTTCTCTATTACGACCAATGTTTAAAACCATGGGCATAATGCCATAGTTTTTGGACTATTTTGTAAAGAATTTAAACTTAGTAAAGAAGTTTTAAAAAATTATATTTTTTCAAACATTAAAAATCTTGCTGCAAATGCCACAAGAGCAATTCCTCTTGGACAAAGAAACACACAAAATATTTTAAAAAATAGCTATTTTTTAGTTAATGAAATTTATGAAAACGCTTTAAATTTAAGCAGTTTTGGTAGTGAATTTTTAGGTACTGGATTTTGTGCTTTAGAAGTTGGAAATTTAATGCATGAAAGCTTAAATTTTCGTTTATTTATGTCATAGTTTTTATATTTAAAAAGGAATAATAATGAAAAAACCTGTAGTTATAGGTGTTGGTGGTCCTGTTGGAGCAGGAAAAACACTGCTTGTTGAAAGACTTAGTAGATTTTTAAGTAAGACTTATGAAATAGGTGTTATAACAAATGATATTTATACAAAAGAAGATGCCAAGTTTTTAGCTAAAAATAGTGTTTTAGATGAAAGTAGAATAATTGGCGTTGAAACAGGTGGATGCCCTCATACTGCAATTAGAGAAGACGCATCTATGAATTATTCGGCAATCGAGGAGTTAAATCAAAGATTTCCTAATTTAGATCTTATTTTTTTAGAAAGTGGTGGAGATAATTTAGCTGCAACTTTTAGTCCTGATTTAGTTGATTTTAGTATTTATATAATAGACGTTGCACAAGGTGAAAAAATCCCTAGAAAAGCTGGTGCTGGTATGATAAAATCAGATTTATTTGTTATAAATAAAACAGATCTTGCACCGTATGTTGGGGCAAATTTAGATGTAATGAGAAGTGACACTTTAAATTTTAGAGGAAATAAGCCATTTTTCTTTACAAATTTAAAAAAAGATGAAGGCTTAAGCGATGTTATTAACTGGATTAAAAAAGAGTGTTTGTTTGAAGATTTAAGATGAATGATTTAAGTTTAGTTTTTGCTAAAAAGGGCGATAAAACTATTTTAAAAGAGTATAGAAATAAAGGTTGCATGAAAGCAAGTCGAATTTTAGATGATGAGTTTATATATCTTGTAACTTTGGGTGGTGGACTCATAAGTGGTGAAACATACAACCAAAAAATTGTTCTTGAAAATGATGTAAAAATAAACATCAAACCACAATCAAATCAAAAAGTCTTTAAAGCCCAAGATGATAAATACTCTGTTTTTAGCTCTAAAATAATTTTAGGTGTAAATGCCTTTTTAGACTATGATAATTTAAGTTTAATTGCCTATGAAAATGCTAAATTTAAACAAATTATGGATTTTTATTTGAAAAAAAACTCAAAGCTTATTTACATTGATGGCGTAAGTAGTGGATATAGTAAAAGCGGCGATGATTTTAAATTTAATAAACTTTTTTTAGCAAATAACTTTTTTGTTGATGATAAACTAATTTTTAGCGATAAAACAATCTTAGATGATAAAGTTAAAAGTTTTGGACTTTATAAAGAGTTTAAATTTAACTTTTTTATGTTAATTTATGGTTTTAAAACGCCTAAATTTGATGATGTTATAAGTGATGATTTTATTATGGCAAGTTCGCGTATTAATGATGAAATTTTAGTTTTTAGAGTGCTTTGCAATAGCGAATTTAAAGCGCTAAAAGAGCTTAAAAATGTAAAAGAGCAAATAAACAGTTACTCTAAATAGCTATAATCTAAAAGCTACAAAAACTAAAAATATGACGGCAAGGAAAATTTAAGTTGTTTTGAAATGGGATTTATAAAATATGATAAATGAGCTTGAAAATAAAAGAAAAAAGTTATTAAATAAGCTTTTTATAACTGGTGGGAGTTTTAGCTTAGTTTTTTTATTTGGCGTTTTTAAGCTTGTTGAAAATCCTACGATAAGCTCAAGAGTAACGCCACTTTTATTTTTATTTTTTATCTATATTTTTGTTATTTTTAGTCTTAAATTTGGCATTAAAAATTCTTTTATAAAAGAGCTTAACGAAACTATTTTTAAAGCTATTGACATAAAAGATATAAAATTTTCAAGAAATTCGCGAAAATTAAAAAAAGTCGTTTTAAACTTTTCAAAACCAAATAGTGGCTTTTTAATAACAAATGATGAGTTTAGCGGGATTTTAAGCGGTGTTGAGTTTAAAATTTGTGATGGAGAGCTTTGGTTTGGGACAGTAAAATTTAAAGGTAAAATTTTTAACGCAAGACTTAAAAAAGAGTTTGATTCTAAAGTTTTAATAACAAATTTAGGGATAATTTCAGCTAATAATTTGGAAGAAATAAAGCTTGATAGTGTTAAATTTAGCCAAAATTTCAAAGTTTTTAGCTCTGATTTGACAAAAGCTTTTTATATTTTAAATCCTGTTTTTATAGAAAGGCTTGAAAGCTTAGTTGGTGATAAAAAGGCTGATATTTTATTTTATAAAGATGAGATTTTAATCATTCTAGATAATAAAATTGATTCTTTAGAGCCAAATTTATTTAAAAAAATTACCTCTTTAGATACGCAAGAATTTACAGATCAAATACAAAGCTTTGAAAAGCTTATTAAATTTTTAAGACTTAGTTAAAAGGATTTTTTTCAATCTCTTCTATGATAAATTCAACCACAACTTTTGCTCCAAATGTGCTTAGATGAATTCCATCATCAGACCTTAGAATTCTCTTTTTATTGCCTATTATCTTGCTTTGTAGGTACTCATCATTTTTACAAATAGCTTCATTTATTTCTATAAATTTAGCGTGATTTTCTTTAGCTGAGGCTTTTAAAATTTTATTTATAATTTTCATATTTTTATCAAAATTCGATTTTTTCATACAAGGAATTTCAAGCCAAAAAATATTTTTGTCATATTTTTTAGATATGTTATAAATTTCATTAACCCTTGATTTGTAAAACTCATTCCACTGGCTACTTCCAAATTTAAGCCTTTGACCGTTGTGATTTATAGAGTATCCATCATTTGTACCAAAATGAGCTATTATAATGCTATTTTTAGGTGCATTTTGAAGCGCTTGGCTAAGCTTATCTTGCCAGTTAAAAAATTTTTTGTTGACTAGTCCAGTGCTTGATTTAGCTATATTTTCAACTTTTACTTTTTTATTAGAAAACCCCCACCCAATGCCGTGCATGATAGAATCTCCTATTAAAATAACACTTAGATTTTCATCAAAAACAACTTTTTTTGAGTTTATATATTTTGCTAAATTCTTAAGATTTTCCTCTTTTTTTATCTTATCTTGTCTATATTTTTTCTCTAAAACTTTTGCAATGTTTTCTTTTAAAATTTTTTGATTTTTTTCTTTTATTTTCAAAAATTTTAACTCATCATCATATTTTTTTAATACAGCTTCAATCTCTTTGTTGAAATTTTTATTTTTGCTTTTATTATATATGAATTCTTGTTTTGCAAAAATTTCTTTACTTAGATTATAAATTTTTGTGCCATCTAAAAAGAAAAATTTTTGATATTTTGCTTCAAAATAGTTGCAAAATGGGTATAAAAGCAAGGAAAAAAGTAGTAAAAAAACAGATGATAAAACAACAAAAGCTCTCATCAAAATCCTTGATAAATAAACTCAGGCATTCCGCTAGGCATTAAAAAATATATTGATAAAAATGATATAAAAAGAAAAATAATTATAAAAAATATATTTAAACTATCAAAAATAAACATCAAAATTTCATAAAAATTTATTTTTTCATACAGATATAAAAAGACAAATATCATAAAAATAAAAACTAAAAAATATAAAATTTCAAATTCTTTAAGTTCGGATAAATTTGCTATAAAACCAATAGAATCATCAAATTTAAAGATAAAAAATATCCAAATAAAACTTAAAAAACTAAAAGTTATAAATCTTTTTAAAATATCAAATTTTAAAATATCAAAGTTCTTTTTCAAATTTAAAAGCACTACGCAAACTCCGTGTAAAAACCCCCATATAAAAAATGAAAGACCTCCACCGTGCCAAATACCAGAAAGCATAAAAACTATTAAAATATTTCTTTGAGTTTTTAAATTTCCACATCTACTTCCGCCAAGTTTGATATAAATATAATCTTTAAAAAAACTCATCAAACTAATATGCCATCTTCTCCAAAACTCTTTTAAATCAGTGGCTAAAAAAGGTCTATTGAAGTTTTTTGGCAGCTTAAAACCACACATTAATCCAAGTGCTAAAACAAAATCAACATAAGAGCTAAAATCAAAATAAAGCAGCAAAGAATACAGATAAAGTGATGAAAAAAGCTCTAAAAAATTATAACTATTTATGTTATTAAAAATAGGCGTAAGATAGTTAAAAAGGTGGTTTGCAAGAATAAGTTTTTTAAAAAATGCCATTAAAATAAGAGTAAAAATTAAATTTGAATATTCAAATGTTTTCTTTTCATTTAGCGTTTTAAAAAACTCTTTTGCTCTTAAAATAGGGCCTGAAACTATTGTGATAAAAAAGCTTAAAAAAACAAAACTATCTATAAATTTGGGTTTTAATTCGCCTATTTTTACGCTATAAAGGTAAGTTATCGCCATAAATGAATAAAATGAAAGACCTAGTGGAAAAATATTTGTATTTAAAAACTCATTTTTAAACTCAAAACCAAAATAGCCTTTGTATTTAAAAAAAGCCAAGTTTAAAATTATAAAAATTATACTTAAAACAAATGCAAAATTAAATTTTAAAATAAGGCGTGAAAAAAGATAAATTATAAGAGTAAAAACAAAATTAATTAATAAAAAAATAGGATTTATAGCAAATAAAAATAGATATGAAAAACCTAAAATAAGTAGTTTTTGTATAAAAATGCTAAATTTAAAAATATAATAAATCAGCCAAAAAACTAAAAAACAAAAGACAAACTCAACACTAAAAAGGCTCATGAAACTCCAACAAATTTTGTTTCATTTTATCATATTTGCATTTTATTAATACTTAAATTTTCCTTTGTGAAATTTCAATGATTTTTAAAGGCTAATTAATTTAAATTTATTCTATAAATTCACCCTTATAGCCAGTTGTGGCAATTGCATCAAGAATGCTTTGTTTTTCTACACTATCCTCTGCTTCAACTCTAAGCATTTTATCATCTAGTGTAGCTCTTGCTTTTATAATGCCTTTAACCTTTAAAACAGCTCCTCTAACCATTGCAGTACAAAGGGGACAATGCATCCCATCTACTTTAATCTCATAAGTTTTATTGGCAAAAACAGATGAACAAAATAGTAGAATAATTATAAATTTACGCATAAAATTTCTCCATTATAAATCCCAAAATTTCTGGATAAAAAAGTATAAACATAAATATTAAAAAAGTTAAAAAAATACCTAATTTAGCCTTTAAGCTTGGTTTTTTAACACAACAATTTTGAGTGCATCTTTTAATAAATTTATAGTAGATAAAAGCTATAAAAAAAATTCCAGCAATTAAACTTAAAATCCATCTATATTTTGATAATGGCTCAAAAAAGCTCAATGCTCCAAATGATGAGCCAAAAAGCAAAAAGCAAAGTGTAGGAAGGCAACAACTAGTTGCTAAAACTGCACTTACAAATGCTGATATTGCCAGTGAAATACTTTTTTTATCACCTTTTATGTTTTTGTTGTTTTTAGGCTTTTGTTGTTGATTTGTACTCATAGCTGAAATTTTTAGCATCATAGTAGTTTTGAACATGCCCGTCAACTTCTGCATATGGGTATCCAAAGTTATTTAGAGGCTTTATAAATGGCTCAGGTCTCAAAACAAAGTCCCTTCCCATATTATAAGCTATCCAGCACATTTCCCAATTTCCAAAAAGAAATTCTTTAATATCTTTTATTTTTTTATCATTGTTTGTTAAGTTTTCTGCAAGTCTTACTTTTGTAACATCGGCTGGATCAACAGGTATCCAACCATATCCTTTTAGATAAAACTCAGCTCTACAGTGCTGTGCTCCTGTGATATTAGCAACTCCATCTTTTCCACTTCCCATTGCACTAGAAAATCTACTTTGTCCAACTCTAACGCCAAAAAACTCTCTTGCAGGAATTCTAACACTTCTGCAAAGCGCTACAAAAACTGAGTTTATATCTGTGCATTTTCCACTTAGTTTTCCACTTTCAAGTATTTTTTTAGCATCACCAACGCCACAACCTACAACACTTTCATCACGCTGCATAGTATCAGCAACCCAATCATAAATTGCCCTTGCTCTTTCTAAATCTCCATTTATGCCTTTTGTAATTTCTAGGGCTTTTTCTTTAACAACGCCATCTATTTGCATAGTTTGAGTTGCTTGGAGAAATTTTTGAACCTCAGGAGATAATTTTTCATTTTCATTAAAATTTACCTTTGAAAAATCGGTATTTCTTTCAATGGTTGCAACTTGAAAATTAGTAGTTATTGTTGGGTTTTCATTACTAAATTTGGCGTATAAGGTTGGAATTTCAAAATCACTCATATAAATTTCATCATAATTTCCACTGTTTTTTATTGAACTTACTAAGCTTTGAAAGTTAGCATTTAATGGAAGCGGAACCCAAAGTTTTGAAATTTTACCTTTTTCTTTTAATGTGTGAGTTAAAGTGACATCATAAAAATGATGTTTTTGCATGTTTTTAGCAGAGATTTTTTCATCTTTTGCTAAAACAATACTTGGAGCCGCAGCCAAACTTGTAGCAATTACGCCAGTTTTTAAGAAATTTCTTCTATATTAATATCTTCATTTGAATAGTTTTCATTTTTTCTCTCATTATGCTTAAACATTCCAACTATATTACCAGCATTTCTTTTTTCCATTCTCATTATAGCATAACTCATATAAAAGCACCTCATTTCGCATTATAAAAAGCTTTATATAAAATAACTGACAAAAACCCTATAATAAAATTATACAAAAAAGTAACTTAAAATTCAACAAGCTTTTTATAAAGGCGAAACATACTCCCCTTTACTAAAGTAAAGTCGTATGTAATGGGGTAAACCCCCTTAACCCCCTTTCAATAGCATTATCTATGTTAACGATAAAGCTATTGAAATATAATGAAATTTAGATTATAATAAAATATATAAATTTGGGTAAAAGGAAGTGGTGCCAAATGGGTAAAAAAATTACAGATATTGATGAACTAATAAAAGCAAGAAAAGATGAGTTAAAAAAGCTTCAAGAAAAAAAATTCAATCAGAAGTTTAAACCAATCATTGATATTTTCAAAAAATATCAAAATAAAATAACTGATGAAGAGATAGCAAAAATGGTAGAAAATATTAATAATAAATACAGTCAAAAAAAATAAAAAATAGGATAACTCCTATTTTTTATTTTATAACATTTATATTTTTGAAATATTCTCTTACAATTTCTTCACGTTTAGGTAAAAATTTACTATCAGAAATATCTAAATTAATAGCAAATGAATATATATTATCAGAAGTTTCTATCCAACCTACAAACCAACCAATAGGAACAACTATATTATCAGTAGCCCACCCAGTTTTTCCATGTAAAATAAAATCATCTTTTTTCTCTAAAATCGTAATATCTTTTACTTGTTCTTGATTTTCTAATTTAAAAGGAAGTTTCGACTGTGATAATAGATTTAATAATTTAACTTGTTCCATTGCACTTATTTTTAATGGACCTTCTAACCAAAACTTATCAATCTCACTACCTATTTCCTTATTTCCATAATTTAATTTATTTAATCCTTCTTGCATTCTTTCTTTTCCCAATTCTCTTGCAAGCTTTTTATAAGCTGGAACTTGAGATACTTTTATTGCATATCTTAAATTCGAATCTTTTGCCCATGAATCAAGAAAAACTTTAGAACCGTCATAATAATAAAACATTTCATCAACATTTTTTACTATCCCATTTTCTAATCCTATCAAAGTATTAAAAATTTTAAATGATGAAGCAGGATAAAATCTCTCATTAGCTCTATCCAAATTATAATAATCAATTTTATCATTTTTTAAATCATAAACAACAAAAGTTCCGTTTAAACCTTTTCTTTCAAAAATCTCTTTCATAAATTGATTTTCATTACCAAAAGAAATAATCGAGAACATAAATAATAACATCACTAAAATAAACTTTTTCACTAAAAAAACCTCCTAATAATAAATAAAACATCAATAAAAATAACAAAATCCAAACAAAAAAATCCTATTAAAAATATAAAATATTATTTTAATTTTAAAATATTCATTTTTCTTAAAGTATTTCTCTCATCTTGCATTGACTTTTCAAACTTCTTATATTCTCCCTCGGACAATTCCATAAACTTATGATATTGTCCTCCATTATCTTGACACCATTTGTAAACTTCAACAAAATATTCCATTCCAGTAGTGTCTATTTCATCATCTCCGAGATTAATTAAATTAGATTTTTCCTCATCTTGTAGTTTTAATTCAGCCCTAATATTTTTCAGTATTCCACCATATGCAAATAGCCGTCTATATGATAAAGCTTGAAGCATACTTCTTATAACTTTTTTTTGTAATTTTTCATCATCAATAGATAACAACTCCATAGCTTTTGTTATATACTTACTTGCTTCTTCAACTGCCTTTTTCAATCCCTCACCATCAGTAAAATTTATAATCTTGTTTCCATTCTCATCAAGATAATAAACTTTTCTCAAGTCAGTTGTAGGAAGATAATCAACTCCAAGACACTCTTTCCACATCTGCAAAGCAACTTCTTGTGTAAGATATTTATCGGGGTTAGTTTCCTTGAAAAAATAACTTTTTTCTACTGCCAAAAGTATATGAAAATGTGGATGGAAAGTTTTATCTTCTTGATTAAAAGTTATTTCTAAATTTCTAAACCACCCTTTTATAGTTCCACCACGTCGCTCTTGAAATATATCTCTTTTTCTAAATTTTTCAAAAGCTTTTAACATCAATTCAATAGTGTCTTTTAATTCATTAATTTTACAATTTTTTAATGCTAAAGTTAGGTGTATATATTCAAGTTTTTTTTCATCAGCTCCAAACTGTAAAACTTTATATAAATTATTCCCAATTAAAATTGATTTCCTAGTCATACAAAATGGACATAACAATATTTTACACATAAAAGCCTTGAATAATTTTCTATATTCTATCTGCTCAAATTTTTTAAATAATAATACCTTGGCACAGTCTATCATTCTAGCTCCTTTTTTCTTATCAAAATCTAAAAAAATATTAGCCATTTTCACAGAAGATTTTTTTAAAAAATTCAGCTTTATTTCCTGCAAAATTTCTTCTTGATTTTTTGTGTTATTTTTAGTAGAATTTAATTGAAAGTTATTCATAACAATAACCCCCAATTTAGTAAATGATTGTGTAAATTTTTCATGGAATCTCCTTTCATTTACCTTGGGTTTAATAAAGTCTTGGATTGCCAGTCCAAGCATTTAAAAAAGTGCCAAGGTTAGTTTTGTCTAGTCAACTAAATTATACCACAAGGCATTTTTTTTTACAACAAAAAACTCAAAAAAATTGATTTTTTTTAAAATCCAAGAACCCTTGATTTTATTGACTTTGTTACATACTTGCGTCGAATGTTTCTATATTATAAATATAAAGTTCGTTTTTCTAAAAATAGAGTGTTTTTTCTTTTTTGAGATTTTGCAACACAATTTAAGTAGACAGCAAGATTTGTCAATCCCCTTGCCCAAAGGGTAAAAAAATTTTATTCTAAAATTTTTTTAGGGATTGTACAAATTCCTCTGGACTGTCTGCTATTGTGTGTTTTGCCAAAATCAAAAAGAAAAAAAATCATCATAGGAGTATTTTTTTTATAATTCCATTCCATTGTCCTTATCATTCTCAATTTTATTACTCCAAGATTTTGAAATTCTCCCTCTATCACGAGTTGTTTTTCTCTGAGTTTTTTCCAGTTCCTCAAGTTCTTTTTCATATTCTTTAAACTTTTCTTTTATTTCTCCTGGAAGCCAAGCTTCTAATTTTTCAAGTCTATCCAATTTTATTGTTTTTAATTTCAATTCTAGGTTGTCTTTTTTTAGTTTATCATTCTCGTTAGTAAGAAGTTCTATTTTATTATTTTTTATTCCTATTTGCTCGGTAACAAATTTTTTATAATTCTCCTCTTTGTCTTTTAAATCATAATAATTATCAAGATATTTCTCTCCATCACGAGCATATTTTAAAAGACATTTGTAAATATCCTTGTCCATACTTACTGTTATTTTATCTTTATATAAAAAACTTTTACTTTCTTTCACGTGTTCTGTTATACTCTCAAGACTATATAGTTTCTCATCTTCAAGTTTTAATCTTTCTTTTTTGACTTCAAGTTTCTTTTTTTTCTCCTCCAGTTCCATAGCATTTTTATTTATCTGTTCCAGTTGTAACTCCATAGCTTTTTCTTTTTGCTGAATTTTGTATTCTTGATTAGCCAAATGTCTTGCCTTAGTTTCCTTTGAATTTTGCCCTCTTTCTAGTTCGGGAAAAAATTCCACCATTTTTTCAAAATATTTATCTTGAAGTTTTATCAAATCATATTTACTATTTACAAAATTTTTATAACTCAATCTTCCATCATCTGTCATAGGAATAAATCCTGCATGTAAATGGGGGGTAGTTTCATCTTTATGGACAGTTGCAAAAATTATATTTTTTTCTCCAAACTGTTCTTTTAAAAATTCAACAGATTTTTCAAAATATAATCTTTCTTGCTCTGGTGTTAATTTATCAAAAAAATCTTTATCAGAAGTAAATACAGTTTCTACACATAAAACGGCATCTTTTCTTATAGATTTATTTACCTTGTATCTTTCTTTAATTTCTTGATTAATTTTTTCCTTGTAACTATCACATTCAATTAATTGGTAATTTTGACTAGATAATTCTCTTCATAATATATCCTTTTAAATGTTTTTGGACAAAACTTGTCCCTTAAATTTGTTGGTATTGTATCTTAAAAGATTAAATTTATTATTTTCTAAAATATCTCTCTTCGTTTTCCTCAACTTGATTTATATTTAGTTTTATAAATTTATAACTTGCAAAGATTAAAATAAACCAAATAACTATAAATATAATTGATTTTATCATTTTATTTTCCTTATTCTATCTCATCTTTTGTGAGTTTTTTAGCATCCATAAGTCTCCAAACATAAGCAATATAACCTAGTAAAACAGGTGCCCAAAGTGAAACTATTGCCATGACTTTTAAAGTATAAAAACTAGAACTAGCGTTTTTTATAGTAAGTGAACTTTGTAAGTCAAAGTGTGATGGATAAAATGCTGTAGAGTTTAGTCCAGCTACCAAAAATACACTCATTACAACTAAAACAACACCAAGACCGTATGGGAAAATTCCTTTTATGCTAGATGTAAAGATAGCTTTATAAAGTCCAAAAAGAGCTAAAATGAGTCCAATTAAGAGCAAGATTAAAACTATTGGCATCTCTAAGTAATTTAAGCCATATTTAAATCTAACCATTTCTACAACACCGTTTTCATTAACACCATATCCGTTTTTTAAAACTAAAAATAGTAAAAATGCCACTAGAAAAGCAACAAATATTAAAGCATCAAATTTTAGATTTTTCTTTAAATTTTCTCTTATTTTATCATCGTTTATATTATTTATAAGATACATTGCCCCACCAACTCTTGCTTGGAAAAAAAGAGCAATTCCAAGAATATAGTTAAATGGGTTTTTTAAGGCCTCAAGTCCTCTAAATTTGCTTTGCCAATCAACAAAATTATTGCTATCTAAAGCAAAACTACTTCCACTAAAAAAAGTTGATACTGCAATGCCTATTAAAATAACCCCTAAAGAGCCATTTATATAAAGGAAATTTTCATAAGTTTTTTGCCCTAAAAAGTTATTAGGTTTTTTTCTATACTCATATGCAACTGCTTGGATAATAAAACAAAAAAGTATTCCAAGCCAAACCCAGTAAGCTCCACCAAAGCTAGTTGCATAAAACAATGGAAAAGCCGCAAAACAAGCCCCTCCAAACATAACTAAAGTTGTAAAAGTAAGCTCCCATTTTTTTCCAACTGAGTTTAAAAAAAGATCTTTTTGTGCCTCATCTTTGGCTATTTTTTTAACCAAAGTTTGTCCACCTTGAACAAACATCATAAAAACAAAAAGCCCACCAATTAGCGAAACTACAATCCACCAATAAATTTGTAAATATTCATACATCTTAAAATCCTATCTTAATTTGCTTAAGCATGATTTTTATCTCAGCTATAAATAAAGCTGTAAATAAAACAACAAATAGTAAAAATGATAATTTAACATTTACACTTGCTAAATTTGTAGCAGCAATTCCAACAGGCATTAAATCTTGTATTGCCCAAGGTTGTCGCCCAACTTCTGCTACTATCCATCCAGCCTCACACGCTACATATCCAAGCGGTATACTAAATACACATGCCCAAAGAAGTTTTTTATATTTTTCAATTCTATTTGCCATGCTCAAATAAAGAGTTGCCAAAAATAGTACTATAAAATAACTTCCAAGTGCGACCATTACGTGAAAACTATAGAATGTAAGTGCAACAGGTGGAACGATATCTTCTGGTTTATCTAAATATCCATATCCAAAATTATGCATATTTTCATCTAAAATTTTTCTATTTTCTAAAATGCTTTTTTCATCATTTTTCTCACTTGCTAATTTAATATTTTCCAGTGCATTTAAGGCAATTTTTCCACTATCAATTTTGCTTTGAGTAGATGGGATATTAAATTTTTCATTTCCATAAACTAAATCATCAATTCCAGGAGTAAACGATTCCAGCATTTACTTCACCCTTGTAAAGCCCTTCCATTGCAGCAAGTTTCATGGGTTGCTTTTGTGCTACTTGGTATGCACTTTCATCACCGCTAAATAGAACAAAAATTGAACTTAAAAAGCCAAAACTTGCAGCAACTATAAAGCTTTTTTTAGCCATTTGAAAATGTTTGTTTTTAAGCATAAAATATGCTGAAATTCCTAAAACAAATAAGGCTGATGTTATATATCCGCCACCAACTGTGTGTAAGAATTTGCTTATTCCAACTGGCGAAAGTGCAACTTGTGCAAAATTTATCATCTCATTTCTTAGAGTCTCGTGATTGAAGGCTGTACCAACAGGATGTTGCATCCAACCATTTGCAACTAAAATCCAAAAAGCGCTTAAATTTGAGCCAAGTGCTACCATCCATGTTGAGAAAAGATGAAATTTTTTGCTAACTCTATCCCAGCCAAAAAACATAACAGCGAAAAATGTAGCTTCTAGGAAAAATGCAAAAAGCCCTTCAATTGCCAAAGGAGCTCCAAAAATATCTCCAACAAACCATGAGTAATTTGCCCAATTTGTTCCAAACTCAAATTCCATTATTATGCCAGTTGCAACACCAATTGCAAAATTTACAGCAAAAAGTCTAAGCCAAAATTTAGTTATTCTTTTCCATTCTGGATTACCAGTTTTTACATATAAAGTCTCCATAAATGCAAGCATAAATGATAGCCCCAAAGTAAGTGGAACAAATAAAAAATGGTAAAGTGCAGTTAAGGCAAATTGTGCTCTTGACCAATCTACCGTACTTATTAAATCCTCCATTTTAATCCTTTTTTAAATTTTGATATATAAAATTGATTTTTTCTTCATCGGTTTGAAACTCAGTATGAATATTTTTGTCAAAAATAAACATTTTTAATATAAAAATCATTATAAAAAGTTTTACAAAAACTACAAGCCAAAGCGTCTTTCCAAGTTTCATATTTTTAAAACCATCTATATAAAAATTAAATATATTTTTTAAAGTTTTCATAAGTTTTATTTTAACACAAAAATAGTTAAAACAACTTTATAGTAACTTAAATTTATTAAGAGAATTTTATTATCAAATTTTAAAAAATATTTTGTAGTTTTATTAAAAACACTTTAAATTTTATAAATTTTACCAAGTATAAAAGTTAAAAAGGTATAATTGTAAAATTATAAATTTAAGGAAAAATATGTCAGCAAAAAAAGATACTAAATATATCTTTGTTACAGGTGGAGTTTTAAGTTCACTTGGCAAAGGAATAGCTTCAGCAAGTATAGCTACACTTTTAAAAAAAGCAGGTCTTAAAGTAAGCATTTTAAAAGCAGATCCATATATAAATGTTGATCCTGGAACCATGAGTCCTTTAGAGCACGGAGAAGTTTTTGTAACTGATGATGGAGCTGAGACTGATCTTGATCTTGGTCATTATGAGCGCTTTTTAGATGAGAATTTAAGTCAAAATAATAACTTTACAACGGGTAGAGTTTACAGTGCGGTTATTGAAAAAGAAAGACGGGGGGATTATTTAGGAAAAACTATTCAAGTAATTCCTCATATTGTAAATGAGATAACAGATAGATTTAAAAAAGCAGGTGAGGGTAAAGATGTTTTAATAATTGAAATTGGTGGAACTGTTGGAGATATCGAAGGTCAACCATTTTTAGAGGCAATTAGAGCGATGCGTATAGAGCTTGGCAAAAAAAGATCTATGAATGTGCATCTAACTTTGGTGCCATTTATCAAAGCAGCAGGCGAGCTTAAAACTAAACCAACACAGCACAGCGTTGGCGAGCTTAGAAGAATAGGCATAACTCCAGATATGATAATTTGTAGAAGTGAAAAGCCGCTAAATAGAGAATTAAAAGATAAAATTGCAGTAAGTTGCGGGGTTGAAAAAAGCTGCGTTATTGAAAGCCCTGATTGTAAAAGTATATATCAAATTCCAATTGTTTTTTTACAACAAGATATTTTAACTCCAATTAGCGAATGTTTGGATTTAGGCGAGCTAAAAGTAGATATGAACGAGTGGAATGAGCTAGTTAGAAGAGTAAATGAGCCTACAAATAAAGTAAGAATTGCTTTTGTTGGAAAATATTTAGAACTTAAAGAAAGCTATAAAAGCTTAACCGAAGCCTTGATTCACTCAGGTGCAAATTTAGATACAAAAGTTGATATAAAATGGTGCGATAGCGAAAGAATTGACTTTGAAAATGTAGATGAAATATTAAAAGATGTTGATGGTGTTTTAGTTGCTGGTGGTTTTGGCAAAAGAGGCATTGAAGGCAAAATGGAAGCTATAAAATACGCTAGGACTCATAAAATTCCTTATCTTGGAATTTGCCTTGGTATGCAGCTTGCTTTAATTGAGTTTGCAAGAGATGTTTTGGGTATAAAAGAGGCAAATTCAGTTGAGTTTGATGAAAATACAAAAGAGCCAATTATTTATCTAATTGATGAGTTTATAGATAGCCACGGTAAAAAGCAGCTTAGAACTCACAAAAGCCCACTTGGTGGCACTATGAGACTTGGTGGATATGAGTATAATATCAAATCAAACTCGCTTTTAAGTAAAATTTATAATGGAGTAAAAACAGCCAAAGAAAGACATCGTCACCGTTTTGAAGCAAACCCAAAATATAAAGAAAAATTTGAAAAGTCAGGACTTATAGTAAGCGGTGAAAGTGATGGATTAATTGAAGCAGTTGAGTTAAAAGACCATCCATTTTTTATAGGAGTTCAGTTTCATCCCGAATTTACATCACGCCTTACAAAGCCAAATCCTGTTATAACTGGGTTTTTAAGTGCCGCATTGAAAAATAGCAAATAAAATGCTTGGTAAAATATGTTAGGCAAAAAATGTTAGATAAAAAAAAGATAAAGGAAATTTTAGAAACTAGATTTCAAAAAGATATTCACACCAAAGTTTCAGAAATTCCACTTCCATCAAGTCTAAAAGATAGCTACAAAGCAGCAAGTCGTATTAAAACTGCAATTGAAAATAATGAAAAAATTGCAATTGTGGGAGATTACGATGTTGATGGTATTGTAAGTAGTGTGATTTTAGCTGATTTTTTTGATCTTTTAGGTGTTGATTTTTTTGTAAAAATTCCAAATAGATTTAGTGATGGATATGGATTAAATCCTAAAATTTTAGAAGAAATTAGCGGTGTAAAACTTATAATTACAGTCGATAATGGAATTAGTGCAGTTGAAGCGGCTGAAATTTGTAAAAAAAAGGGAATTGATTTAATTATAACAGATCACCATATGCCACCGCCAGTTTTACCAAGAGCATACGCGATAATTAATCCAAAACAAAGTGATTGCTCATTTCCAAATGTTGAAATTTGTGGAGCTGAGGTTGCGTGGTATTTAGTTGGTGCTTTAAAAGATGTTTGTGGCGTTGAATACAATATGTCAAACGATCTTGACTTATTAGTAATTGCTATAATTGCTGATATGATGGAGTTAAGAGATATGAATAGAGTGCTTGTAAAACTTGGAATAAAAAAACTTAACTCATCAAAAAGACCAGCATTTTTTGCGATAAAAAATTTATACTCAAAAGATAAATTTGAATTTGATGATATTAGTTTTTTAATAGCTCCGCTTATAAACTCAACTGGTAGAATGGATGATGCAAGTCTTTCATATAAGTTTTTAAGAGCAAAGAATTATAAAAATGCAAAATATTTTTTAGATAAAATCGTTGATTTAAACGAATCACGAAAAGATGAAGAAAAAACGCTTTATGAAAGTTCAAAAGCTCTTGTTAGTAAAGATGATGAAATAATTGTAGCTTGGGGAAAAAATTGGCATGAAGGTGTTATTGGTATAGTTGCATCAAGGCTTTGCAAACACTATAAAAAACCAGCGATTGTTTTTAGTGTAGATGAACACCGTGCAAAAGGAAGTGCAAGAAGTGTTAATAAATTCGATATTTTAAGGCTGATTGCATCTCAAAAAGAACTTTTAATAAGCTTTGGAGGGCATAAAGGCGCAGCTGGAATTGTCATAGAAAGTAAAAATTTACCTAAATTTAAAGAAGCAATCAACTCAAGTTGTTTTTTGCAAGATTTAGATGGAATTTCGCCTTATGCTGATGAAATTTTAGGTGAAATTGATATAAAAGAACTTGATTTAGAGCTTTTAGACATTTTGGAATTTTTTGAACCTTATGGGCAAAAAAACCCAAAACCAATTTTTGAAATAAAAAATGCGGTAGTAAGTAATATTAGAACGATTGGAAAAGAGAAAAATCATATAAAAATTACAATTGAAAAAAACAATATCTACAAAGAAGCACTTTATTTTAATTATGATTTTATGCCAAAAGAGGGCGATAGGGTGGATTTGATAGCCTCTGTTATAAAAAACTCTTTTAGAAATACCATAACACCTGAGTTTGTTATAAAAGAACTTTGTTTAGCCAAAAATTAAATTTTGGCTAAACTTAATTAATAACCTTGTTTTAAAGCATTTTTTATAGTACTTAGTGCATCATCTGCTTCTTTTGGAGAAAGTGTTTTTGCAAATATACTTTTTAGGATGGATTTTAACTCATTTTCATAAAAATCTTTTAATGAATTTTGAGAGATTTCACCATCTTTTATATAATTTTTTATGTCAATAAACACAAAATGCCCAATTTCTATCTCATCATCAAGCGTTTTATCTGCTAAAATTTCATTTATTCTCTCACAGGTTTTTATGTAACTATTTACATTTTCTATGCCTTCAAGGGCTGAAACTATAGCCTGATAGTTACATTTTATATAATTTTTCTTAAATCTTTTCAAAAAGCTTGGAGGAGTGTTTTTATATCCTAAATTTGTATCAAGTGTAGCTATAATAAATAAATTTTCAGGTATTGCAAAATAAGATTTTCCTTCTTCTTCAATTACACTAAAATCATTGATATTATCAAATTTATCAATTATTCTTGAGTTTTTAGTTCTTATAAATGCAGGGTTTTTGTCTGAATATCTGTTTTCTAACAGCTCCGCACTTTCGCCAAATATAGAGGCTATATCACAACTATTTATATCATTTATAATCATATAGTAGTCGTTTTCTTTATCGTTGATTGCTTTTTTGCAAATTTCTTTAAACTCACCATTTACAAACTCACCATTTACAAAGCCATCCATGAAATCTTCATATTTGTAGTTTTCATGCATTGAGATAACACAATATCTATTTATAGGGATATTTTTTATATTTAAAATTTCTCTTGCGGTTTTATTTTTTTCAACACCAAAAGAGCCAATAAATAGTGTATTTTTTGATACTGAACTACTTCCATAACTAAAAATAAATTTAAAAAATAGCTCATAATAAATACATTGTTTATTAAATTCTGCCACATCTACAGGGTATGGTTTAAATTTAGAAGCAAATTCAGTGCAAAGTTTTGTAAAGTCATCTAAATTTTCAATTTTTTTAGCAAAAGTGCTTGATAGAATTTTAAGATTGTTTTGATTATAGATAAAAGAGTGTAAATTGTTATTTTCTATAAAAATAATAGATATAAACTCAGTTAAACTATTTTGATCAAGTATGTGAAACTCATTTTTATCTTTAAAACCAGCATTTATTTTATTTTCTTCGCTAAAAGTAGTTACAACACTTTGAATAGAGTTTGATGAAAGAGAGTTTTTAATAAGTTCTATTAACATCATTGGATGGTTGTGAAAAACTATATCAAAATACTTTTGGGCTAAATTTGGACTTAAAATTTCAAAAATTTTATAGAGTTGATCATAAAAATTTATAATTTTTTTCTTAAATCCTATTTTAAGTTCTCTATCTTCAGTATATTTTTCATATTTTCTAGCGATATTTTCCATAAAAATATATAAAGAAACGCAATTTGCACTTTCGCCTTTGACGACATCTTCAACTGCTGAGTTTTGATTATTTTCAAAAACTTCTTTGCAAGATTCTAATTTATCTTTTAGTGCAAAATTTCTATAAAAATTTTCCATATTGTTTTCAAAAAATCTATTTATGAAAAAATATCCCGCTTTTGGGTACCTAGAACTTAAATTTAATATTCCAGTTTCATCACTACCGCAAAACTCAATGTATGAATTTTGCAAAAAGTCATTTTCGTTTTGACTAAAACTTAAAACATTTGCTTTAAGATTTTGAAGTAGGTCAACTACTTTTGTAACCTCTTTTTTTAAATTTATAGGACTACTTTTTTCTAAAAAAAGATCCATTGCAACTTCTATTTGCATTGCTCAACTCCTTTTAAAAGTGGGACAAACTCACACTCATCAATTATTTCTTGGTTAAAATCTAATTCACTAATTTTTCTTATTTTTACTATTTTTTGACAGCCGTCTTTATAAAGTGGTGCAACTAAAACTCCCCCAACTTCAAGCTGATCCAAAAGTCTTTTATCTATCTCTTTTGCTGCGGCTGAGAGTAAAATTCTCTCATAAGGAGCATACTTTTTCCAGCCAGCATTGCCATCATCATATCTTAAATGAATATTTGTAATATTTAGGCTTTCAAAGTTTTTTTTAGCCTCATTTACAAGTTTTTCAATTCTTTCGATTGTAAAAACTCGCCTTATAATTTTACTTAAAATAGCTGCTTGATACCCACTTCCACAGCCAATTTCTAAGACTTTATCAACCCCATCAAGTTCTAAGGCTAAACTCATCTTAGCAACTGTCAAAGGCGAGCTTATCCACTGACCACCTAAAATGGGCTGTGGGTTTAGCTCATAAGCGTAAGCACTTATTGGTACAAAAATACTTCTTGGCACCTTACAAAACGCCTCATATAAAGCCGGTGTTAGATTTAGTGAATTTGCTATCTCATCAGCTAGTTTTTGGCATTTTAAAATTTCAAAATTTTCCATAATCTTACTTTAAAAATCATCAAAACTTAGACTGCCTTTGCTGTAATTTGTAACCTTACTCTCAAAGAAATTTGATTTTTGATCGTTAAATTTAGCAAAGTCGTCAACCCATTTTATTGGGTGTTTTACATCATATTTTTTCTTTAAGCCAATCGCAGTTAGTCGCTGGTCGACTAAATAATGAATATAATCAGTTATAATATCATCTGTAAAGCCCATAATTTGGTTTTGAGTTATGTATTTTCCCCATTCTATTTCAAGCTCTCCAGCTTTTTCAAACATTTCATATATTTTATTTATAATTTTTTCATTAAACAGATCAGGTCTTTCTTTCTTTACTGTATTTATCATGTTTTGAAAAAGTAAAAGGTGAGTTATTTCATCTCTTTGGATGAATCTTATCATTTGAGCAGAGCCTAACATTTTTCCAGCTCTTGCTAATGCGTAAATTGCAGTAAATCCGCTATAAAAATAAATTCCTTCTAAAATTTGATTTGCAACCATTGCTAAAACTAACTTTTCTTCTGTTACATCACCAGCAAGGTCTTCATAAACGCTTGAAATATAATCATTCTTTTTTTTCAAAACTGCGTCATGTTTTTCCATTTCATATATTAAATCTGTATTTTCACAGATTGCCTCAACCATTACAGCATAGCTTTTAGAATGATTCGCTTCTTCATAGGCTTGACGAACTAAAATTGCATTTATTTCAGGAGCAGTGATATAAGGATTGATATTATCAGCTAAGTTGTTTGTTTGAAAGCTATCCATCGAGATAAGCTGACTCCAAACTAAATCATACATTCTTTTTTCGGCCCCAGTTAAGTTAAAATTGTAGTCTCTTACATCATCGGTTGTATCAACTTCTTTAGGAAACCAAGTATTTGCTTCCATTAAATCCCAAAGTTTTAAAGCCCATTGATATTTAGCTTTTGTGAAATTTAAAATTCCGTGTGGATTTCCACCAAAAACTTTTCTACCACCAAGTGTTTCATTTGACTCTGGATTATATATTTTTTTCTTATCAATTATCATTTTATTTTGTCCCTTGAATTTGTAATATTTAAATGATTTTATCTAAATAAGTCTTTAAAGAAAATGAAAATAGTAAGCAATTAAAAATTTCTTAACTCTATTTTTAAATTTGATTTAATTTTTTTTGGATCAAAACTATTTGTTGGGTTTTGTAAAACCCCGAAATTCTCACCAGTTTCTAGAAAATTTTGCAAATAATAAATTCCCTTATAGCCAAATTTTTCTAGCATTTCTGCCATTTTTGAAATATCGTTTTCTGTAAAAATATCGGCGTGAATTGTAGTTCTTACTTCAAAAGGAAAGTTTAAACTTATTAGATATTTTAAAGTTTTTATAAATTTTTCATATAAATTAGAATTTGTTACTAGAAAATAGTTTTCCTTTAATGCCTTAAAATCAAGTGCAATATAATCAATTAAATTTAGCTTTATAGCTTTTTTTAAATTTTCTAAATTCGAACCATTTGTGTCTATTTTAAGGCTGAAATTTCTTTTTTTAACCTCTTTTGCCAGATATAAAAAATCTTTATTTAATGTGCATTCCCCACCGCTAAAAACAACGGCTTCGAGTTTATTTATGCGTTCATCTAAAAAGCGTAAAAATTCACTATTTTCTATAGCGCCACTGCTTTTTACAATTTCAGTGTTATAGCAGTAAATACAACGCATATTACACCCTGAAAACCAAACAATACACGCTAGTTTATCAGGATAATCGAGCATTGTAAATGGCGTTATAGAATAAATTAGTCCCATTTTAGGCAGATTTTACTTTTTTGGGGTTTTCGCAAAATTTAACTCTTTCATTGTGTTCACCAATTTTGCCAATATTAAAACTTTCCACCGGTCTGTGATAGCCCATAACTCTTGTATAAACAACGCATTTTGTTCTTTTGTCTTTGTTTGCATTTAAAATTTCATCTCTACTCATTTTATTCTCCTTTTAATTTGTTTGTTTTAAAATTTCTTCATCACAATATGGGCAAAACTCATGTTCGCCTGCTATATATCCGTGAATTTTACATACACTAAAAACAGGCGTGATTGTAATATATGGAAGCTTGTAATTTGTAACTATATTTTTAACTAGGTTTTTGCATGCCTCTTTTGAGCTAATTCGTTCTTTCATATACAGGTGAAACACTGTTCCGCCTGTATAGTTACTTTGCAGTTCATCTTGTAAATCCAGTGCTTCAAATGGATCATCTCCAAAATTTGCGGGAAGTTGTGTTGAGTTTGTGTAGTAGTTATTTTCTTTAGTTCCTGCTTGGATTATATCTGGGTATCTTTTTATATCTTCTTTTGCGAAACGGTATGTCGTGCCCTCAGCTGGCGTTGCTTCAAGATTATATAAATTCCCAGTAATTTGTTGAAAGGTTTTAATTTTTTCTCTTAAATGCTCTATTATTTCTAGTGAAAATTCCCTTCCAAATTTAGTTGTAATGTTTTCTTTATTATTTGTGAAATTTCTTATCATCTCATTTGCACCGTTTATACCGATAGTTGAGAAGTGATTTTTAAACCCAGGTAGATATCTTGCGGTGTATGGATAGAGCCCTCGATTATACATTTCTTGGATAAATTTTCTCTTTTTTTCAAGTGTGCTTTTGGCAAGCTCACAAAGATAATCAAGTCTTTCAAAAAGTCCTTTTTTGTCATTTTTATATAAATATCCAAGACGGGCCAAATTTATAGTCACAACACCGATGCTTCCAGTCATTTCAGCACTTCCAAAAAGTCCACCACCTCTTTTTAAAAGTTCTCTTAAATCAAGTTGCAATCTACAACACATACTTCTTACATGGCCTGGTTTATAGGCTTTTGGGTTTTCAACTAAATTTCCATTTTCATCTTTTATATATTGGCTTCCTATGAAATTTTGAAAATAGCTTGAGCCTATTTTTGCTGTATTTTCAAACAATGCATCAGCTACTTCACTATCCCAGTTAAAATCTTCAGTTATATTTACAGTAGGAATTGGAAAAGTAAAAGGCTGTCCTAGGCGATCGCCTTTTGTCATTACCTCATAAAATGCTTTATTTATAGCATCCATTTCAGGCTGAAAATCGCCATAAGTCATGTCGATTAAATGCTTTTTGCCTCGTTTGTTTGCCAGTTCTAAAAGCTCTTTATCATCTTCCAAGTCTCTAAAAAGATGTTTGTCATCATGAGTTGGAATTTGGTCTTTTAAGTCACTTGGAGGAGTTAAATCGATGGTTATATTTGTAAAAGGGCTTTGACCCCATCTTGCAGGCACATTTAGATTAAATATAAAATTTGTAATGGCTTTTTTCATCTCAGAATAGCTTAGTTTATCTCTAAAAACATAAGGTGCTAAATATGTATCAAAACTTGAAAAAGCCTGTGCTCCAGCCCATTCGCTTTGTAATATACCTAAGAAATTTGCCATTTGATAAAGTGCTTCTCTAAAGTGCTTTGGAGGGCGGCTTTCAACTCTGCCTCTAACTCCGTTAAATCCTTCATTTAAAAGTGCTCTTAAGCTCCATCCAGCACAATATCCAGTTAAACAATCTAAATCGTGAATGTGGTAATCACCATTTCTATGTGCTAAACCCTCTTCTTTGCTATAAACAGCATCTAGCCAGTAGTTTGCTATGACTTTTCCTGCTGTGTTGTTTATAAGACCAGCGTTTGAATAACTTGTATTTGAGTTTGCACTTATTCGCCAATCAGTTCCATTGATATACTCATTTATTGTTTGTGTTGAGTTAATGTATGTCGTATCATCATTCAACCCTAGAATCTGTTCTCTTTGCATTTTATGAGTGTGGCGATAAAGCATAAAACTTTTTAACTCATCAAAATAGCCTGCCTTAAAAAGCGCTTTTTCAATAATATCTTGAATGTCTTCAACAGCAACTATTTTTTTAAAAGTTATTTCATCCATAACTGCATCAAAAATACTTTTATCATAAGGCTTATTTTCACTTTTAAATGCTTTTTTTATAGCATCTTCAATTTTATATGGAAAAAACTCCTCTTTACTTCCATCTCTTTTTAGAATCTCTTTTTGTGCCAATTTTTATCCTGATTTTTTGAAATTTGATAAAATATTATAACTAAGCACTCTTAAAAACAGCATAAATTTTGCTGTTATTTTTGATATCAAATATCATAAATTAAGTTTATAAATTTGTTGTTTAAAAATAACTCTAAGTTCGATTTAAAGGCTATTTTCAGCTAATCTTTATATAATAAGTTAAACAATTTTTTAGGAAGAAATATGCGTAGAATTGATAGAA
>QWCB01006748.1_pt1 | contig 24842 bp, 19 predicted proteins | sample 1972511 | NCBI WGS metagenome assembly QWCB01 (sample SAMN09866719, study PRJNA288562) | Human gut metagenome isolate term5_stool, whole genome shotgun sequencing... | isolation source: gut | host: Homo sapiens | place: USA: California | reverse complement strand
TTGGGCAGGGCGGCTGCAAATTCACGCCAGTAATAGTCCAGATCTTTTTCATTGAAAATATAATCTTCGTATGTGGCATCGTTTTGGACAGCGGTGCTTGCCGCTTTTGCTTCTTGCTTCTCCGCGGCTTGCTGTTCGTGCAAAGGACGGCGCAGGGATATACCGAGTGAGCCCGCCTTGAACACCGGGATTTTTTTCTCTTCTCTGGTCTGAGGCAGCGGGCTTGGACGGTTTGCGTTCATACTGCCGGCTGTACTTGTACCCTGTAGCTGAGGAGCGGCAGTTGCTGCGGTCTGTGCAGCGGCAGTTTTAGCCTGAGGCTGTGACTGCGTGGCGTCTGTGGAAGCCGCTTGCTGCGTAAATAGGGGTTTTAATATCTTCTTAGGGCCACGCCCACCACTTGCATCGTCGGCATCGGGCAGAGTGAGTTGGGCGCATTGAATCAGTGTCAGTTCTACCAGCAGACGTTTGTTTTTGCTTGCACGATAGTTCAGGTCACAATCATTGCATAGCTTCATGGCACGGTACAGGAATTTCTGGTCGCATTTTTGTGCTTGTTCTTTATAGCGGTCGCGGATACCGGCGCCTACTTCCAGCAATTGCAGGGTGGAAGGGTCCTTGCTCACCAGCAAATCCCGGAAATGAGAGGATAGTCCGGTGATGAAATGACTGCCGTCAAATCCTTTTTTCAATACGTCGTTAAAAAGCAGCATGGATTCGGGAACTTTGTTTTCAAGCAACAAATCGGTCAGCTTGAAATAATATTCGTAATCCAAGACATTCAGGTTTTCAATCACACTTTTGTAAGTGATGTTCCCACCTGTGAAGCTGACTACTTGGTCGAAGATGGAAAGAGCGTCGCGCATACCACCGTCGGCTTTCTGTGCGATGACAGTCAGGGCTTCGGGTTCGGCGTTGATATGTTCCAGTTTGGCAACGTATTGCAGATGGTCGATAGTGTCTTTGATGCCGATGCGGTTGAAGTCATAAATCTGGCAACGGCTCAGAATAGTCGGCAGTATCTTATGCTTTTCCGTTGTGGCAAGGATGAAGATGGCATGATGAGGCGGTTCTTCCAATGTTTTCAGAAAAGCATTGAAGGCGGCTTGCGACAACATGTGGACCTCATCAATGATATATACCTTGTACTTGCCGATTTGTGGCGGGATACGTACCTGCTCAATCAGCGAACGGATATCTTCTACCGAGTTGTTGCTGGCGGCATCCAGCTCATGTATGTTGTAAGAACGCTGTTCGTTGAATGCCAGACAAGACTCACACTGATTGCAGGCTTCGCCTTCGGCAGTGGGGGTCTGGCAGTTGATGGTTTTGGCAAAGATACGTGCACACGTTGTTTTTCCCACTCCACGCGGTCCGCAGAACAGGTAGGCATGTGCCAGCTTGCCGGTGGCAATAGCATTTTTTAAGGTGATGGTCAACGCGCGTTGTCCCACAACCGATTCGAATGTAGCGGGACGATATTTTCGTGCCGATACGATATAATTTTCCATAAGCGGAGTTCTTTTTTCTAATATGAGTTCTGCAAAAGTACATAAATTATCCGTTTTTATGGGTAGGATTGCTTGAAATATTTCTATCTTTGCAAAAATCAAAAAAGGGATTCTTTGTATGAGCAAATTGCTGACTATTTGGAACTACATCCGGCGCCATAAGTATATGATTACGGTGCTGATCTTTATTGTAGTTATTGGTTTTCTGGATGAGAACAGCTTGATTCAGCGGGTAAAGCATCGCAGTGAGATCAGCGCGCTGAATAGTGAGATAGAGAAATATAGAAAGCAATATGAGGAAGATACGGAGAAACTGAAGGAACTGACCACGAATCCTGAGGCTTTGGAGAAAATAGCACGCGAGAAGTATTTGATGAAGAAGCCCGACGAGGATATTTTTGTGTTTGAAGAATGAGTAAATCTTATAATATAATTTCGATGGCAGGGGCAGTCCTGCTGCTGGCAGGTGCGGTGTTGCAAATCACCCGGTGGGAGCTTGCGCCTTATCTGTATACGCTGGGTGCTGTGATGTTCGGCTATGTGCAGGTCATGGGGAATCGTTATGATGGAAGGAATTTTATCATCAAGCGTTTGCGTAGACAGCAGATTTTCGGGGCTGTCGCACTGGTCTTTACAGGAGTATTGATGTTTACCATGAAACGTAACGAATGGATTGTTTGTCTTTCCATTGCCGCTGTCCTGGAACTTTATACGGCTTTCCGTATTCCGCAGGAGTTGGAGAAGGAAAAACGTTAAGAAACCAGTGTCATTTCTTGTCCGCGTTTATAGAGGCTTATCTTGTGAAAAATAGGAGAACGCGGACGACACTTGTTACGTGTGGTCCGCGTTCTAAAAAATAGTTGTCCGGTATTGTTATTCCACAATGGTCATTTCATCTACCAAGTGTTTCGCTCCTGCAAACTTATCAATAATAAATAAGGTATAGCGGATATCCACACAGGCTGCACGTTGTAACTGGGGATTGTAAGCAATGTCACCGGTCAGTCCTTCGTAGTTGCGGTCAAAGCCGGTACCGATCAATTCCCCTTTGTTATTGAAAACGGGGGAGCCGGAATTACCTCCTGTATTGTCTGTTCCTGTAACAAAACAGATGGGCATTTCACCATTTTTCATGGCATAGCGCCCGAAGTCTTTCTTGTTATACAAGTCCTTCAGTTTGGCCGGAACCACGAATTCATAGTTGTTCGGATCCTCTTTTTCCATCACTCCTTTCAACGTGGTGTAATAGTTGTATTCCATACCGTCTTTGGGGCTGTATGAACCTACTTTACCATAAGTGAAACGTAACGTGGAGTTGGCATCCGGATAAATAGGAGTGCCTTCATGCTGTTTCAGCTTCATCATACCCTCTACCCAGGTTTTATGGGCCAGATTATAAGCATCGGTTTCGGCTTTCATGGCTGCATCGGTATCTGCATAACCTTGGTCTACTGATTTGGCATATTGCACCATCAGGTCATTTTCCAATGTCTTGGCATCCGGCTTTGCCACAAAGTTGTCAAAGGCTTCACGGCTTCGGAAGATGGATGTATCAAAACAAGCATCGACAAAGGCGTCAATGTTTCCTTTGAATTCTTTGTCTATTACTTTAAAGATGCTGATGCGCTGTTCGGCCGGAATTAATTCTGCGTAAGTTTTCAGCAAAGCTTTGGAAACTTTACGGTCTATTTCGGGATTATAGTCTTTATTGAAAAATTTATCGGCTTGTTTGATCAGTGTGCTTAATGCATGATCCAGCGGATTGATTTCTTTAGTAGCATGAGGTACTTTATATCCTTTTTTCAATGCTTGCAGGACTTTGTCTGTGGAAGGAATCTTATAGAATTCCGTTCCCAGTTTGCAAACTTCGTAAATGGCTTGCTGATGATATACGGCATCCCGGCGTTTGCTCACGATTTCCCGGATAGCATCGAAGGCTTTCTGGTAGGCGTCAGTACCCGTCTCACGTCCGTAAGCCAGAAGCTTTTCCTGTTGTTTCTTTTTCGTATCAAGTACTTTCAGCTGAACCAGTCCTTCGTTCATACCGATAGCATTCTTCCAGTAATTGGCTGACGAGGCGTATTTGCTGGCATACTGGATGCGTACTTTATCGGTTTACCGTCGGGTGTTGCATAAATGCGGAACATGGAGAAATCGCCACAGTGACGGGGCCACATCCAGTTATCGGTGTCAGCTCCGAACTTTCCGATGGAGGAAGGAGGAGCGCCTACCATACGGACGTCTTTATAGATGGTCTTTATAAACAAGTAATAGCGGTTGGCTCCGTAGAAAGGCTTTAGTTCCAAAGCGGTGAACGGAGTGATCTCTATATTTTCTTGTTCGGCAAAACGTTTGGCTACTTTGCTCAGATAGGAGGGGGACAGGTAGTTCAGTCCTTCCGGGTCCTCATCTTTGGCCAGTTGTTCCTTTACATAAGGAGTGACGTCCAGAATTCTGTCTATGAAGGTGACAGTCAGCCCCTTGCAGGGAAGTTCTTCTTTGCGGCTCATAGCCCAGAAGCCGTCAGTCAGATAGTCGTGTTCTACCGAACTGTGTTGCTGGATATAGCTGTAACCGCAATGATGATTGGTCAGCACAAGACCTTCGGCAGAAATGATTTCACCGGTACAACCACCTCCGAAATGCACTACAGCATCTTTCAGGCTGATGCTGTCCGGACAATATACTTTATCAATGCTGATATCCAGTCCCATATCATACATGGTGGCTGCATTCTGTTCTTTCAGATCAGTCAGCATCCACATCCCCTCGTCGGCATGGCCGGCAAGGGTTGTGAAAGTAAATAGCGAGAGTAATAGTATCTTTTTCATTATTCAACAATAGTCATTTCGTCAATCAGGTGTTTGCATCCGCCCAATTTGTCGATGATGAATAATACATAACGTATATCCACTGCGATACAACGCTGTAAGTTGTTGTCGAAATTAATGTCACCACTCAGTGATTCCCAGTTGCCGTCAAAAGCGGCACCGATGAGTTCGCCGTTACCGTTGATGACGGGAGAACCTGAATTACCGCCGGTAATATCATTGGTAGTCAGGAAACAAGCAGGCATATCACCGTTGGGCAATGCATAACGTCCGAAATCTTTTGTTTCATACAATTCTTTCAGTTTGGCGGGAACAACAAATTCCGGATTGGTAGGATCCTCTTTTTCCATGACACCTTTCAGCGTAGTGTAGTATTTTTCTATGGCTTTCACGGTAGGTTTCTTGATGAATTTATTGAAATTCGCTTCGTTGGAGAAGATGGAATTGTCATAACAATGGTCTACGTATGCGTCATAGTTACCTTTAAAATCCTTCTGGATGGTAGTATAGAAGGCAGGTAAAGCATTGGCAGGAACCATTTCGGCATACAGGGGCAACAGAGCTTTGGCCACTTTGCGGTCTACTTCGTGATCGTAGTCTTTGTTATGTATATCGGCATATACTTTTTTCAGCGTTTCAATATTTTTATTAATCGCTTCTTTATCTTTATTTTTGATTGCGTCTTTCAGCTTGTCCAGAATCAGATAAGGAGTGCCGAATTCTATACCTCCTTGAAAGACTTCACGGAAACAGGTGTAGTTATAAAGAATAGGATTACTCTTTTCGATGGCGGCATCAATTTCGCTGACTACTTTTTCATAATCAGTGTTGCCTTTGGCTTTAGCAAATGCTGCGAACTTGGCTTCCTGTTCTGCTTTTGTTTCCAATACCTTATTGTCGATAATGGCTTTATTCATGCCGATAGAGTTTTTCCAATAGTTGCTGGAACCTGCATATTTGCTGGCGTATTGGATACGTACTTTGTCACTGGCAGCCATTTCTTTCTTCAGTACATCCTGACGCACACCACGTATGCGGATACGGGGTTCGTTGGTGGAATGCATCCGTTGTTTCACTTCACTTTGAGTCAGATAGCGGTTGGTGCTTCCGGGGAATCCCATAATCATGGCATAGTCACCCTCGTTAATACCTTTCAGTGAGATAGCCAGATGCTTTTTGGCTTTCAGAGGAACATTGTTTTCATTATATTCTGCCGGTTCACCGTTGGCATCCGCATAAATGCGGAAGACGGAAAAGTCGCAAGTATGGCGGGGCCACATCCAGTTGTCTGTTTCACCACCGAATTTACCGATGGATGAAGGCGGAGCGGCAACCATGCGTACGTCGCTGTAGGTTTTCAGATAAATCAGATAGAATTTATTGCCTGCATAGAAAGGCAGAGCTTGTGCGCTGATACCCGCTTTTCCGTTCAGGTCACTGGCTTTCAGTTCCTCGTCGGCCAGTTTTTTCAGGAAGTCGTATTCAAAGGTTTCCTCTTCTTTTACTTCGCCTGATTTTACTTTATTGTTTACTTTATCTGTGACATCGACAATGCGTTCTACAAATTTGAACTTCAATCCCGGAGTCGGTAGCTCTTCTTTGCGGCTTTTTGCCCAAAAACCGTCAGTCAGGTAGTCATGTTCTACCGAGCTATGTTGCTGTATCGCTCCGTAGCCACAGTGGTGGTTGGTCAGGATCAGTCCGTCCGGTGAGATGATTTCACCGGTACATCCTCCTCCGAAAATGCCTACTGCATCTTTTAATGAAACGCGGTTCGGGTTATAAATGTCGTCTGCTTCCAGCAGTAAGCCTTGTGCTTTCATGCGGTCTGCCAAATGCTGCTCTTGCATCAGTTGCAACAGCCACATACCTTCGTCTGCCTTCGACGGCAAGAATGCTACACACATCAATGCGAGCAATAAAAGTTTGAATTTTTTCATGTTGTGTACTAATTGTTATTTCTTTATCCTTATATCGGTTACAAAAATAGAAAAAAAGAGGGAACTTTGCACTATAAATTGCCTTCTCGGTAATAATCTTCTATTTAGTTTTAAATTTTAATAAAATATTTTTGTCACTAAATTATAGATTGTACCTTTGTATGCGAAAAATAGTAATGGGGCGTAGATAAGCATGAATAAACTTTTTTTCTCTGTGGTATCTTTATTGGCTTTTACTTCATGTGCCAGTGAGTATAAGATAGAAGGTAGTTCTTCTGTTTCTCGTCTGGATGGGAAAATGCTATTTGTAAAAGTTCCTAGTGGAGACCGGATGCTGAGTATTGATTCGGCAGAGGTAATTCATGGAATGTTCAAGATGGAAGGTATAACCGATTCTACTTCAATGGCATCCTTGTATATGGATGATGAGAGCATCATGCCTTTTGTCATTGAAAAAGGGAAAATATCCATCAGTATTGATAATGCCCGTATTGTAGTTACCGGAACTCCGTTGAATGATCGTCTGTATGATTTTGTGGGAAAAAAGACTTCTTTGGATGACAGGGCATACGAGTTGGAGCGTCAGGAGAGCCGTATGATTATGGATGGAAAAGCACCGGATGAAATTCAACGTGAGATAACGAGAGAACGTGAGAAACTGGCTGCTGAAATGAATGCATTGGCTAAGGAGTTTATCCAGAAGAATTATGATAATGTATTGGGACCGGGTGTTTTCATTATGTTGTGCAGCAATTTTCCTTATCCTGTCATGACTCCCTTGATTGAGGAAATTATAGAGGAGGCTCCTGACCGATTTAAAAATAACTCCTTGGTAAAGGATTATGTGACAGTAGCCCGTTCGAATATGGAAAAATTAAAAGCTCCCCATTAATGAGGAGCCTTTTTTTATCTGTCTTGGTCTGGATTGTCTATTTTTCCTTGATATTTTTCAGGTAAGTCTTTCTCAATTTCCCTGTAAGCCTCTTCCATGGTTGCTTTGATGTTTTCCATTCCCTGGCTTTGCGGATAAATGGGCTTATGTACGACTAATGTCATAGGATGCCAGGATACAAAACCGCCGGTACGGGGAAGAATATTAAAGGAGCCGATAATAGTGAGTGGTACTACGGGAAGTTGCAAATCATCTGCCAGTTGGAAAGCACCTTTCTTAAAATATCCCATGTGCCCGGTAAAAGTACGTGCACCTTCGGGAAATACCACTAGAGAAGTTCCATCCTGTAGTACGTGACGGGCATGTTCTATGGTTTCTATTACCTTCTTGGGACCGGATTTATCAACGAATATATGTCCGGCAGCTTCACAGGCTTTGCCGACGAAAGGCATTTTGCGCAGACTTTTTTTCATCATCCATTTAAAGTTTCGTCCCAGAAAACCATAAATCAGGAAGATATCGAAAGAGCCTTGATGATTGGCTACAAACACATAGGATGTTTTTTTAAGTACTTCCGGATGTCCTACTACCTTGACAGGAATAAGTAATACATAGCAGAAAAGCTGTGACCATATTTTTCCCGGATAATATCCCCAAAAATGCGGATTGCCTATCCATGAACCAATAATGGTAACTATTGCTGTAAGTATGGTTAATACCAGCAAAATGGGAAGTGCTATGAATAGTTGGTATAAAATATATAGTACTTTCATTTGTCTGAATTTTAGTTGTACAAAGATAGAAAAACTATTTTATATTTTATGTAACGTGATTACTGTAATTTCCGGCCATGCTCCAAGGCGCATAGGGAACATCAGGTAGCCCAAACCAATATTGACAAACAAGGATTGTTTTCCTTCCTGGTATAAACCGTTGTGTTCGGGATATACGAATTTAGCAGGAGAGAAGCCAAACAGGCTGAACTGCATTTCATGGGTGTGGCCTGAAAGCATTAGCTGTACATCACTTTCCGGCAAGACTTCTCTGTGCCAATGAGTGGGGTCATGGCTCATTAATATTTTATACATTCCTTCCGTTCCTTTTAATGCTTTCTGCAGATCTCCAGTCATGGTTGCCTAAAACGGAATACACTCCGTCTTTTCCTTTTATCTGTTCTAGAATAGGGATAAATTCGTCCAATTCCGTTGCCACGTTATTGACCAGGTCACCTGTAAAAAGTACCAGGTCGGCATGTTGTGCATTAATAAGGTTTACAGCCTTCTGTAAAGCAGCACCGTTGCCAGTCCAGCTGCCGGAATGGATATCAGATATTTGTACAATGCGGTAGCCGTCAAAGCCGCTGGGAAGTTCATCGGAACTGATGGTTACCTCCCTGATTTGAAAATGCTGTTTTCCTTCGGTTGCTCCATATATTACATATATTAACGAGGCTAAAGCCAATCCTCCTGCTACATATCCTCCATACAGTTTTTTGCCGGAGATGATATATAGGAGCTTCATAAACAGGATAACAATGACGAAAAGTGCCTTGGGTACGGAGAAACAAAGAAAAATCAATAAGAAATTGCTAAGTCGCTGCATGGAATCCGGACGTGGCTCATGTATAGAAAAGACTAATGTCATTCCCAATAAAAGAAACAGACTGGGAAGCCAATAAGCCCAATGTGTCCATTTTTGGGAAACACGGCGTATATATGCCTTGTATATATACATATCGGGCAATATCAGTAGCAGTAGAAAAAACAGAAATAACTTTATCAGCATCATAATTTATTCGTTTTTTATAGATTGGCGGCGAGAAACTTTTTAGTTTCTTCTATACTCATGCCCCGGCGGGCGGCGTAATCTGCCAATTGGTCTTCACCTATTTTTCCGATGGAGAAATAGCGGGAAGCCGGATGGGCAAACATGAGTCCGCATACAGAGGCATGGGGCTTCATCATACCATTCTCGGTCAATGAAATTCCTATTTGCTTCATATCCAGCAACTCGTCTAATAGGAAATTGACGGATTGGTCGGGCAAGGAAGGATAACCTACGGCAGGACGTATCCCTTGATATTTTTCATTATGCAGGTCTTTTACGCTTAGGTTTTCATCAGGTGCATATCCCCAAAGTTTTTTGCGTACATCTTCGTGCAGTTTTTCGGCAGTAGCTTCCGCCAGTCTGTCGGACAATGTTTGCACTAACATACGTTTGTAATCGTCTTCTGCATAGAGCCGCTCCATTTCTGCATCTACCGTAGTGGCGAATGCTCCTACTTTGTCTGTGATACCCGATGATAATGGACGCACAAAGTCACTCAGACATAAAAACGGGTCATCTTCTTTCAATTTTGCTGTTTGTTGACGCAAAAGCGGAAAACGCTTGCTGTTCAGCAGCAGATCATCTCCGTCGGCATTGGCATCCATGATATTGACCACTCCGTGGGTCTGATACGCTGCATCCAGTTCATTCAACATCCGATTTGCCTCTTTGAAAAGCTGCATGGCTTCACTGGCTTTCGGACGGTCTTCTTCCGCAAAACCGGTGAGCCACATGGCCCGGCATGAATCACATCCATGTATGTCCGCAATGGCGGCAAACTTGGGTTGAAAGCCCCATGCATGGAAAAAATAAATCCAGTTAATGTATTCGCTTACTTCGTGAATCTTGTAATTTACAATCATCTTTTAAACCTTAATTCTTGTCCGCGATGACTTTGGTCTACCTTGTTGTCACTGTAAACCAGATCACCATTGACGAATGTTTTTTCTACCCGTGTGTGGAATTTCTGTCCTTCCATCGGAGTCCATCCGCATTTGCTTAAAACGCAGTCGGCAGTTACAGTCCATTCATGATCCGGATTTACCAATACGAGGTCGGCTTGATAACCGGGGCGGATGTAGCCTCGTCTTTCAATATGATAAAGTTCGGCCGGTGCATGGCACATTTTCTGAACCAGTTGCTCTATGCTTAATATGCCTTCGCGTACTAATTCCATGATAGCTACTAATGAAAACTGTATCATCGGCATACCCGATACGGCTTTCAATGCTCCCCCTTCCTTTTCTTTCAGTAAGTGAGGGGCATGGTCGGTACCTATTACATCTATCAGATTGGTAGACAATGCTTTGCGTAAAGCATTCCGGTCTTCTGAAGTTTTGATGGACGGATTGCACTTGATACGTCCTTTCAATGTTTCATAATCTTTGTCATAGAAGTATAGATGTGACACGCAAGCTTCCGCCGTAATCTTTTTTTCACTCAGGGGTTTGTCTTCAAGCAAATCCAGTTCTTGTGCGGTGCTGATGTGCAGGATGTGCAGGCGGGCATTGTTTTCTTTTGCCAGCCGGATGGCCAGTGAGGAAGAATATGCACATGCTTCCGCACTACGTATCTGCGGATGGTATTTTATATCAGGATCTTCTCCATATTTTTCTTTGAAGGCTGTTGTATTGGCACTGATTATAGATTGTTCTTCACAATGTGCTGCAATCAGCATACCTGCATTGGCAAATACTTTTCTAAGTACTTCCATGCGGTCTACCAACATATTTCCCGTGCTGGCTCCCATAAATAATTTAACACCGCATACCCGGCTTTTATCTAGTGTGGGGAGTACATCCGCATTCGTATTGGTTGCTCCGAAATAGAATGAATAGTTTACGATGCTTTTGGTTGCCGCATCCGCAAACTTGGCATTCAAAGCTTCCAGGGTCGTAGTTTGCGGAGTGGTGTTGGGCATGTCCATAAAACTGGTGACGCCACCTGCTGCCGCCGCTGTGCTTTCAGTATGTATGTCGGCTTTATGAGTCAGTCCCGGGTCACGGAAGTGTACATGATCGTCTATTACTCCCGGCATCAGATAATAGCCTTTCGCATCTATTATTTCTCCACAAGGCTGGGAGGGAACTGTTTCTTCTGCCAGCACTTCAGCTATGACTTCATTCTCAATCACTATCGAACCGTGAAAAATCTTGCCTTCATTCACAATCCGTGCATTCTTTATCCATGTACGTTTCATACTGTTTTCTTTTGCGGGTATTTGCGGAACCAGCTACCCAGTTTTAATTGAATGACTCCTAATACAGCTTCACCGAAGATACTTCCGTTCATTTTTGAAGTACCTAATTCGCGATTGACAAAAATCACAGGAACTTCGGCTATCTTGAATCCGCACTTGTAAGCAGTGAACTTCATCTCAATCTGGAATGCATATCCTTTAAAACGGATGCCATCCAGACCGATTGTTTCCAAGACTTCACGGCGATAGCATTTAAATCCGGCGGTAGTATCATGTATGGGTAACCCTGTGATAATCCGTACATATTTGGAGGCGAAGTAGGACATCAGCACACGCCCCATCGGCCAGTTCACTACATTCACACCACTGACATAGCGTGAACCGATAGCTACATCATAGCCTTCAACGGCACATTTGTTATACAGCCTTGGCAGGTCATTCGGATTATGACTGAAGTCAGCATCCATTTCAAATACAAAATCATATTGATGCTCTATCGCCCATTTGAATCCGGCAATGTAAGCAGTACCCAGTCCTAATTTACCTTTACGCTCAATCATGAAAAGACGGTCGGGGAATTCTGTTTGCAGTTTACGGACAATGGTTGCCGTGCCGTCTGGTGAGTTATCTTCAATAATCAATATGTGGAAGAACTTTTCCAGTCCGAATACAGCCCGGATAATGTTCTCTATATTTTCCTTTTCGTTATAGGTGGGTATAATAATAATACTATCGGATTTCTCCATACATTTTTTGTATTAGCTGAATAAATATCATACAAAAGTAACTATTATATTAACACTCCCGTCAGAATTTAATTTTATTAATTAAAAAAAGAGGATTACCCCTGCTTGGCGCACGGATAATCCCCCTATTTAACAGAATAGTTTAGAAATCTTTAGAATGCCACACCAAGGCGGAAACCGAAATTGTTTAATTTATCCATATCATAGTTAAATACGGTTCCCTTGTTGGTAGAGTAGCTGTAGAATGCTGCCAGATGGAAGCCGATACTGTTTGTCCAGGGGTAGATATTCACACCGACTTCTGGTGATACATAGAAACCCCAAGTGTTGTCTTTCACTTCGTAAATGTAAAAGTCACTGGACATTTTGGTATAGTTGGCACCCAGCTTCAATCCGATATAAGGTTGGCATGCACCGTCACTGAAGCGATAGTGTGTTGCGAAACCGAAAGGCAACTGAAATACGGAATGTTGCTGGTCGGTTGTCAGGGCTGCCGAGTTGCTGATTGGTAGTGTCTGACGTGAAATATACTCATTATTGGTATGATAATTGATAAAGGCACCGATTGACAAATCCGGCAGTACATAATATCCACCTTCGAAGTTCATACCCCAACCGCTTGCTTTGTTTGCAAAGTTATTGCTGATAGGAGCGTTGAACTGCCAGTCTACATTGAAATAGGTAAACGGAGTTACCTGTGCTTTTGCCGGCAGGGCAAAGGCTATGGCGATAGCGGCTACCGCCATCAGTCTGAGAGTTAAATATTTTATAGTTTTCATATTTCCTTTTTATTTTAAATGAATACTTGTTTCACTTACATTTATTTTTTCAGATAAGGACTCTGAGTGAATGCCTGGTTGATGGCAGTAGTTGTACGGTTTACATTCAAACTGCCACTTCCGCCCAGCAACCCGCTGATGTATGCATTCCAGACAACAGTTAATTTTTCTTTTTGTCCTTCCGGAGCATTTTTTAAATTAATCATGTCGGCCAGCAATGAACCGGTGCTATAGCTGTAAGTGATAGGATAGGGATAGTACCATCCACCTCCCCAATTGCCGCCCCAGTAGCCGGGATACCAATAACCGGGATAATAGCCCCACCAGGGTCCGTCATTATAGTAACCGTGGAAATAATAAGTACTTGCTACGTAGCTTACCTGTAGGCCGAGGTCGGCTTCGTCTTTATTAGCTGCGGTGTAGCCGGCAGCGTTCATCTTAGTCTTGAATGCATTGTTAGTACTAGTGTCATGACTGGTGAATACCAGATACTCATTGTCCAATTTGTCCATGTCCGGGTCTTTCTCGCAAGATACCAAGGCAAAGACCGCCAGTAGGATAGGAATTAATTTTTTCATGTCAAGTTTTTGTTTAAGTTAATACTAATTGTTTTTCGTCTAGTTTCTCTCATACAACGGCCAGCTTATGTTTTTGTTCACTAACAGTCTGTTCTTTAGTGAATTTTTTTGCAGCCAGGTTAATTAGAGTTTCTTTTTTAAAGTGTAATTTAGTTTAGAAACAGCTTTCTTGAAGTCCTTGCCAATCATTGTCAGTGCACTGTCACCCTCTGCCAGAAAGTTTGTCTTTTCGTGTCCCGGAGTAGCGGAAATTAATTGATAAACGATAGCGGTGCTGTCATTAGGAATTCCAATAATAGTTACAACTGTACCACTGTCGGTAAATGCCTGGTTACCATCTTTTGTTCCTAAATAAGTGGTCGTCAGATTGTACGTGCCCAGTGAGTCTTGGCCTGCCTCCTGAAGTGTCAGTTGATAGTTGATACCTTCGGCATCGGCAGCTGGCAGAATACCTTCATAGCTATATGTTTGTAATTCACCCAGTGTGCTGTCGTTCACAGCGAAAATAGAGTCACTTTCACTTTCGGCTATTATTTCAGCACTTTTGTTTCCTTTAGAGCCACAGGAAACAATCATGGCAGCCAAAGCTGCTGCAATAAATACTTTTTTCATTGTTAAGTCAGGTTTTTAATGGTTATTTGGGTACATAACATTTGTTATGCCCGTTTTGTTTTTAATAAGTTCTCTTTTCAGAAAAAACAAGACTATGTTTAAAATGCATTAAACACGGTCTTTAATAAATAGGGCGTTGTATCTGGATAAATCGGACTACCGTAGCCGTATGCCGTTCATACTTCTTCGAATCAGTGAGTTATAGATAATTTTTCCTTTTGATACTTGTTCTTCTGTTTGTGGCAGGTCGGGCATACTTCCTGTCGTAATATAAGCTATAGTGTTCTTCAATAAATACTCTTTGGTGTCTCCCAGTGGGTAGAGAGGGGAGATGAGATTACGTTCGCTCAATGTGAAATCGGGAGTGATTCCATTTACATAGTTGGCTTGTCCTGCCGAGTTGAGAACGTATGCCACAACCGGCCATAAAATAAAGTTGTAACGCTCATCTTGGTATGGTTCCATGGCTACATTTTTGCCAACAGTCGTTTCACCTATTACCACTACATTTTCTGTACCTATATATGGACGGAGACAATTTATGACTGCTTCTGAGGCCGATGCAGTAAATTTGCTTGTCAGTACGTAGAGCTTGCTTAAGTTCAAGTTTTCGGAAGCAAGTCCTGTATTGAGAGGGAAATCTATTTTTTGCGGGTCACTGATGTCATTATACAAAGTTGTGCAAAATACTTTCCCTAGATCTGCCGCAGGTGCCAGATAACTTCCTAAATCTGTGGCACAACTCAAATAACCACCGGGATTGTAGCGTAAGTCCAGAATAAAAGCATCGGGTGACTGTCCCTTGAACCGGGCGAATATCTGTTTCATCTGTTCCCTGTATTCTGTATCTGTTGCCTGGTTATTGGGGCCTGTACTGAATTCATTGTAGACCATATAGGCTATTTTTTTTTCGGATACTTCATATACTGTATCTATATAGAACGGATTCAATTCTACGGGGCGTGATGCCGCTACTTTGACTGTATCTGTTGCAATCCAGCTGGAATTGCCTTCCTCATCAAAAACCAAGCTTTCTCTGGCGAAAGTTGTATTGCCGCCTTCCATCAGATATCCGTAATTATTGTTGGTCAGTTCTTCTTTGCCAATGGCTGATATCCAGTTCCCTCGTTCCAATCCGGCTTCTGAGGCCGGTGAATTGGGCAGTACGAATAAAATACGGGCAAATACGTGTGATGAGATTCCGGTGGGATCGGTCATTAATTCAAAATCAAATCCGTAAGTAGAAGTACGTTGCAGGTAGGAACGTGCCGCATCGGAAGCGTCCTTTATTTCTATATACGAATACGGGTCTCCTTTTCCGTTTTGTGCCTTGGTATAAACCAATTTTTGCAGGAAGTCTTCCGGTTCGGCAAAATAGTCCGTTTCCTTTATTGCCGGAATACTGTCATACCACAAATAATGCTCTTTCATTATTTGTTCTATCCATACATTCTCTCCAATTAATGCATAGTATTCCCCACTGCGGTCTTCGCCACATGAAGCCATTATAAATAAAGTGGTTAGAAGAAAAAAAGTGCTCCGTATATGCTTCATAATCTAATTCCTTTTTCGATCTGCAAAGCTAGGGATTTTATTTTAAAGTAGGGATAAGGTTTGGAATAAATAATCCAAAAAACCTTTATATAAAAAAGAAATCCGCCGGTTAGGTCAAGCAGACTTCACGGCGGACGTTCTTAATTTTTTATTTCTTTTCAGATTTCCATTTGTCAGCATATTCATTCAGAATTCTGCGGATACTGAGTCCGATTTTGATATAATCTTTCTCGTTCAGGTTGGCAAGTGATACACGTACACTCCATTCGGGTCCGTCGAATCCACCACCATTCAATACGACCAGGCCTGTTTCATTGGCAAGGCGGAATACTACGTCCAATGGATTATAAGTTGTCTGCAGATGTTGTACAAATTCATCTCCGTAAAATTTCTTGGCCCATACCAGCATGTCTATTTCTGAATAATAACCGGCCCTTAGTGGATCGTCGGGGAGAATGAATCCTGTGTTGTCCCATAATGCTTTCAGACGGGTATGGATTAAATTAAGCATGGCATGACGATATGTATTTTCTTTGTCCAGCAATGAAAAAGAAGCAAAGAGTGACATCTGCATTTGTTGTGGCAAAGACAATCCTGCTGTATGGTTCAAGGCTACTTGACGGCTGTCTGCTACCATACGGTCAATGAATTTCATGTTTTCTACTTGCATACTCAAGCTGCCATACCGTTTGGTTAGTTCGCTTTTTCGTTTGCGGGGCAGATTGGCAATCATTCTGTCGAATACATTTTTCTCATGTAAGGCAATTACAGCAAGGCGCCAACCGGTCGCTCCGAAATATTTGGAGAAAGAGTAGACACAAATTGTGTTCTGTGGCAAATCAGCCATCAGGCTGCGGAAGCCGGGAACAAAAGTACCATATACATCATCTGTTATAATCATCAGATTGGGATTCCAGCGTGTTACTACGTCTTTCAGGGCATCTACGCATTCTTTGTTCAACTGATAACTGGGTGGATTGCTTGGATTGACAATAAACAAGGCTTTGTATTTCGTGTCTCGCAGTTTATTGATATCTTCCACTTTGTATTGCCAGGTATGAAGTCCTTCTTCATTTAGAGTACTTGCAGGAATATTGAGCACATCATAATCGTAACGTGTCAATTCGGGTATCTCTATATAGGGTGTAAAGATAGGAACCATCAATGCTATACTATCTCCTTTGTGTAGCAGGAAATTTTCTTCCAGCGAGTCGAATACATAGCACATCCCTGCTGTTCCGCCTTCGGTGGCGAATAAATCGAATTTACCTTGCGGGGGTTGCCCGTTGCACATTTCCTGATTCAGGTAATCCTGTACTAGAATTTCTGTATATTTCAAGATGCGGTCAGGCATAGGATATTGGTCGCCTACAATACTTTCGGTCCATTCGTGTACCAGTTCGTCCGGATCGGCTGCATGTTCCATCAGCATATAATTATAGGTACGTTTCAATAGATCTGTCCCCGCATTTCCTTCATGCTTTTTCAGGTACTCCTCAAAACGTTGGGCTATGCCTGTTTTTTGAGGAATACCGGCAATGCCTTCGGGCATGTCCATGACCCGGCGACACTCTTCAATGCCAAAACCGCCCAAGGCAAAGAATGCTTCACGAGCCTCCGTTGCAATCCAGTTGGGATTACCTCTGCCTGCATTCAGCATGACGTGCGCCATTTTCTTCACACTTTCATCTGCCATTTCAATCAAACGGTTTTTTAATTCGAAGGGACTGATCTTTTCCAAATTCTTGTCCATTCGGGCAACGCTGCTTTTATCACTTAAATATTCCATAATGTATGAGTTTAGTTTTTTAGTTGATTAATAATACAATGACCACTCCCCATATGATGAGTAGTGTATTTCCTACGGCGTAGGTCACGGTGTATCCTAAAGAAGGTGTTTCGCTGCCTACTGCTTCTTGTATGGCGCCCAATGCAGCAGTGGTAGTACGGGCTCCTGCCGTGCACCCCAAAGAGAGGGCGGGATGGAACTTGAATACATATTTGGCTAGAATCAGCCCTAATAATAGAGGCAAGGAGGTGGCCAACGCACCTATGATAAACAACATAGGACCTACTTCTTTTAGTCCTTGTACAAAACTGGGTCCTGCAGAAATGCCGACTACGGCGATGAACATATTCAAGCCTACATTATTCAGCACCCATAAAGAGGATTCCGGTATTTGTCCGAAGGTAGGGCGTTTGCTGCGCCACCAGCCAAATACTAATCCGGCTATCAAGGCTCCTCCACTAGTGCTCAGGCTAATAGGTACTCCGCCGATATGGATTGCAAGTGCTCCGATGATACCTCCCAGTAAAATGCCGAGTCCTACAAATATCATATCGGTGGCATTGGTGGGGCGGTCTATGTATCCTAGTTCTTTTGCAGCAGATTCCACCTCTTTTTTCAGGCCGACCAATTCCAAAGTATCTCCGCAGTCGATAGTGGTTTGTGCAAAAACAGGGATATCAATGCCTGCCCGTTTGATACGGCGTATACTGACGCCATGCATAAAGCTTTGACGGCGTATGAAGTCCAATTTTTGGTTGGAATATGGCTTTTTGTGTATCATGACAGGGAGTACTTCCACAGGGAAGTCAAGCAGTTGGGGATCGACGATTTCTTCTCCAATCCAGTCTTCTTCACCAATGGCGAATTCTCTTCTTCCGCTCAGTACCACTTCGTCCCCTTTTTGTAATAATTGTCCGGGAATAATATCATTGACAATGGAAGCTCCATGTCGCATTCTTTCAACAAACAATCTTTTCCCTTGTGAAATAAAATAGGATTCTAGCTGGTCAACAGTCTTGCCGTTGCCAAACCAATCGTTCTCTATGCGGTAAGCACGAAAAACTACCGGACGGCGGGCCTGTTCAAATCCGGGCTCGTCTGCTTCACTGGTACCCATCCGGGTTTCCAACTCTTTGCAAGCGGCTTTCACTTTTTCTAATCCTCCCAACATTTTAGGACCTAAAGAAGAGAGGACCCAGGCAGAGCCTGCCGTACCGAAAATGTAAGTTACAGCATATGCCACGGGAATGATATTAATCATATCACTTTTTTGGGAAGAGGATATGTTGAGTCCGTTTATGGTATCTTCTGCTACTCCTATGACGGCAGAGATAGTTTGTGCTCCGGCCAGTAACCCGGCTGCTTCACCGGCATTATATCCCATTAAGATAGCTAATAACCAAGTGATAATCAAACAACCTATACACATGAGCGCGGCGAATCCTACTTGAGGTAAACCATCTTTTTTCAGTCCGCGAAAGAATTGTGGTCCCACTTTGTATCCGATAGCAAAAAGGAATAAAAGAAAAAACACGGATTTCACCGGTTCTTCTATTGTAATGTTAAGCTGTCCCACTAATACCCCTACTAGCAATACACTGGTGACGATTCCCAAACTGAATTGTTTTATTTTCATTTTTCCAATCCAGAAGCCTGCGGCGATTGTCAGAAAAATCGCCAGTTCTGAATGCTGTCTCAAAAGATGTATAACCCATTCCATATTTCTTTCTTATTATAATTGCTGTTTAAAACAGAGTGGGGGTAAAGAAGTTGAGTTAAAAAGCTCCAAATTGTACTTAGTTCTAATATTTTTTATTTTATTTGCATAGAGATGATACTTGACTTATGAAAATAAAGTTGTTTGTAAAATATATTTCTTTGTTAGTTCTCTTGTTTGTTGCTGATGGTTGTAAAGAAAAAAAAGCTGACACATATGTGACTAAGGTCACCGATTTAACGGGAGAGGAAGAACAAGTTTTGAAATTGGAATATGATCGTGATGGTAAAATTATAAAGTATGGGGATACCCCGGTAAGGTATGAGGGCGACCAGATAACCATCGGACAGATGGATTGTTTGAATACCGGCAATAAGCTTTGCAATGTTACGTTTCAAATAGGAAAAGGCAAGGCGAGGGAGAGTAGGGCCCGTTGTATGTTGAAGGTAGGAGAAGAGGTTTATGAAGCTGATAAACAGACTGTCTATGATTATAAAGGAGATACTATTTTTATCAATTCTGATTATCGTGCTACTTCCGATTATCGTTTCTTGAAGAAAGTGCAAGGAAAATATGTTTTTGATCAGTTGGGACGGTTGAAGGAGGTGATGACTGTTTTTACTGAGGCAAATGATAGTGTGTCCAGTTGTCATACTTATTATAATTATGATAATAACATCAACTATCAGGCGAATCTGAATTTACAGGCTTATGTGATTGATTATGATGGGGTGGATAGTTTCTTCTATTTTTTATTGAATCTTGGGCAGTTGAGGAATAGAACAGCCTTACCTAATGATATCGGATATTGTATGAATCATGGTTTAAGCACTTATAATGTGCATGCCAATTATCGTCTGGATGATGAGAATCCGGTCAGGATAGAAGTTTTATATAATTATACCAAACTTCTATCCCGAATAGATTTATCTTATAATCCTTTAAATTAATTCATCGGGAAGTATAAACAAGTCTACTTCATTGGCGCCTTGCTTTATCAAGTCTTTCTTATCTATTTGGTAAAGGCGGACAAACTCATCATGACTGTCGCATAGTTCCTGGGCTTTGCGATAATATTCTATTGATTTTTCTGTTTCATTCAGGATATAATACACATGTCCGGCATTCTGTGGCTTTTTATCCAGATACTCCACTTTGAAGAAATAAGCCAGTGCTTCATCGTATCGTTCCAGTGCCATCAGGCATTGTCCTATTTGTAGTGCCAGATTCAGACTGTCGGGCTGTGCCTGTTCCACCTTGTTATAATATTCCAAAGCTTTTGGGTAGTTTCCCTCTTTTCTATAACATTGTGCCAAATGGCGGTTATTCCATGTATTATCAGGGATCAGCAGATCTGATTGCAGGTAATAATCTATCGCTTTTTTATAGGAACCGATTTTCTGATAAATGAAACCTGCTTTCTGCCATAATTCGGCATTTTTACGATTGTATAATTCAATTGATTTATCATAGAGAATTCCGGCTTCTGCCAAGTCGTCGTGTGTGAATAGGTAATCTGCCAGTTTGTTGATATACTCTTTGTGTAACAAGGCTTGAGACAATGCTTCTTTATTCCATAAGTCCAGAGTGTCCTCAAAAATGTCATGTATTTCATGTCTTCTTGACCATAATTTGAAGAAACGGTAGAGGTCATGAATGTATTGCCGGCTCACGAATTCAGCGCGGGCTTTTGATTGTGACATCTCTTTTAAACGTTCTTTCAGTTCTTCAGAAGCTTCATGTTGTCCGTTCAATTGTTGCTGCATGAGATTCCTTTGGCTTTCCGGCATTTGTAACATGGTAAAACAAAAAGAGTATTTGTCGGAATTGCAGAATACATCCGAATTCATCAAAATGTTGAGCAGAGAGATTTTTTGTTCGTCATTTCCGAGAGATAATTTGGCGATATCCTGATATTGGGGATCAAAAGGATAGAACCAGTGAGAAATTTTGCGGAAAAACGGGAATTGTTTCAGCTGTGAAAAGGTACTCATATACACATCTGCCCCGGACATTTGCAGTTCACCTAATTCGCGCAATTTATCGGTAATGCCTGAACGGTCAATCCATTCTTCCCATTCCGGATTATGATCTTCGGCATCTTCATCCAGTCCTTCCAAATTAAGTTTGGGATTTTTCATCATTTCGGGAATGATTTCTTCACGCATCTTCTTGTCTATCTTTCGGGTTTCACGGGAAGATTGCAATAATTGAATCTGGATATGATGCAGGTTTTTGATGAACTCGGAATTTTCATTCAGTTCATTTATGCGCGACACGGCTTCAGGGTATTGAAGGATACGCTTTTCATAATAGTAGCATGTTAGTGCGATCCCTGCAATAGCCCGCTGATTCAGCATGGTATCCTGATGGGTATAGGCGTTCAATAGAAACATGAACTTGCGGATGTCGAATATTTGTAGCAGGCTCATGGTAACGGCGCTGACCATTATGGAAAGGTCGTTGACTTGGATCAATAGTGAGTTGAACAAAGTTTGCGCTTCAGCATATTCCGATTCACTCCACCGGGTGGATACCCATATTTTTTCAAATAATTCGTCTACAGCTGTTTCGTGACGTTTTCTCATGGCATCCATTTCTTCATTTCTTTTGGCCTCGGTGGTATATATCAATGGTGCTGTAGCCATATCTTCTGTATACGCCTCCAGTTGCATTTGTAATTCGGCATAGCTGTGAGGAGGGCTTTGGACAAAAGTGCGCATTGTGTCATAATAGGCTCCGTAATTTTGTGTTGCCTGTACGGCTATATGGATACGGTCGGCCAGTTCGTATGCCGTGCGTAACATTTTATGGTATATTTCCACCTTATTGGGATCTTTCATCCCTTTTGAAGTATATTGCAGCATCAGGTCGTATGACGTTTGCAGGGCTTCTAGCTCATTCTTTAATTGCCAGTCGGAAGTATGGGTGGCATATCCTGTCATTTGGGATAATGCTTCTTTTAACCGATATTGGTCTAATAGTTTTATGATTTCTTCGCGCATATTTTAAAGTTCTATTTGTATGTCTTTTATAAACAAATGCGGGCAGACTTCGGTTCTTGGCTTATTTCAGCCAGGTTGCCCGTTTCCATATATATTCCATCGGGCCGTGAGAGTGGTGATTCATCCACCAGCGGCAGAAAGAGAATTGCAAGATGAAGAAAACTATTCCTGCCAGGCAGCTGGCTGTGATACCAAACTGATTGTGCAATGCAAATCCCCAGTTGTAGTATAACATGGAACCTACTATACTTTGAGTAATATAATTGGTAAGGCTCATCTTTCCGTATGGCGTTATTTTCATTAATCCGTCGTGTAAGTTTGTCTTGTAAAAAGCGAAGACGACACCGGATACCAGAATCAGCATAAATGCAAAATTGGAAAGCGAGGTGATGATTAGTGAAAGAGGGGTCAGAATGGATTTATTTGTGATAAAGTCCGGTAGCATATTGCCCAATCCATATAAAGGGAAAAATGCGACGAGTGAGCCTGCAAGTACCTTGTTCCATACCTTCAAGTGCTCTTTCAAAAAAAGTTCCTTGCGCCCTATCAGCATACCGAGCAGGAAAAGGGCGGCTGTTTGGAATACCCGTCCGTGATCCCAGGCCCAGGCAAGGCTTGCCAACTGTCCTTCCCATAAATTGACACGGATGGTTTCCAGAAAATTACCATTGCTTTGCACTGCAAAAGTTGCATTCCAGAAGCTGCGGGTGGGGATGGCCGGAGTAACAAATTCCGGATCGAGACAGGCACGTATTACATAATAAAGCGGCAATGGCTGGATCAATAGCAGACATGCCAATGCAAATATCCATTTGTCTTTCAGCCGGCAAGTCAGTGGCAGGATGAAACCTACTAAAGAATAAAGGACCAGCACTTCCGCTGTGAAAAAACTGGCATTGATATTACCTATCAGGAAAAGAAGAATTAACCGCCAACAAAAACGTAGACGGAAATCATTGCCCCGTAGGCGTTGGTTGTCATCTTGAATAAAAAAGCTAAAACCGAAAAGTAAAGCGAATATGGCGTATGCTTTTCCGCCGAACATGAAGAATAACCCGTTCCAAATGGCTTTGTCCGAGAAGTTCAGCCACGCACTTTGTCCGGCTGTATCGGGAAATGAGTAGAAATTAAAATGTTCGATAGAGTGCAGGATGATGATTCCCATCACTGCCAGTCCGCGTAGCACATCAGCTACATCTACACGTGCGTGTCCTTTCAATTTTGTGTTTATTGCTTTTGTTTCCATGGGGTTATATATTAGCGTACAAAAATAGGAAAATCTTGAATAGTTGGCAAAAAAAGGAGGAAGTAATCAGATATTTCTTTAATTTTGTCCCCATCTTAAAAAAAGATATGGATATTTCGGAATTGCAACGTATTTATGCCGGTCATCCTAACACTAAGGGACTGGCTGCGTTATTGGAAGATTCCTCAGTGAGGACTATTTTCCTGGGAGGATTACATGCTTCTGCGGCAGCTTTATTTGTTTCCTCCTTTCTTAGAGAGAATAAACAGACATTTGTATTTGTACTGGGTGACTTGGAGGAAGCGGGTTACTTTTATCATGACCTGACACAGGTGAACGGTGATGAGCATATTTTGTTCTTTCCATCCTCGTATCGTCGGGCTGTTAAATATGGGCAGAAAGATGCAGCCAATGAGATCCTGCGTACGGAAGTGTTGAGCCGTTTACAGAAAGGCGATCCGCTATGTGTGGTGACTTATCCCGAAGCGTTGGCGGAGAAAGTGGTATCACAAGAGGTACTGATGGACAAGACGTTAAAACTTGGTGTGGGTGAGCATGTGGACACAGAGTTTATCACGGAAGTGCTGGCCGGTTACGGATTCGAGCATGTGGATTATGTTTATGAACCGGGGCAATATGCTGTACGCGGTAGTATTATTGACGTCTTCTCTTTTGCTTCCGAGTATCCTTACCGTATTGACTTTTTTGGTGACGAGGTAGACAGCATCCGTACTTTTGAAGTGGAAAACCAGCTTTCGAAAGAGAAGAAACAGAGCATTGCCATCGTGCCCGAGCTGACGAATGCCGCCGACAAGAGCGGGGTGTCTTTCTTTGAATTCATTCCTCGGGAAACAGTTCTGGCAATGAAAGACTTTCTTTGGGTACGTGAAAGAATACAGGTAGTACGGGAGGAGGCACTCTCTCCTCAGGCGCTTGCCGCATACGAGGGAGAGAAGACGGAACTGATGAATTTGGAACTGAAGCTGATAGACGGGGCGGAATTTACAGTACGGGCTTTGGATTTCAAACGGATTGAATTTGGTAACAAACCTACAGGAACTCCACAGGCAACGTTGGCTTTCGATACGACGGTCCAGCCTATTTTTCATAAGAATTTTGATTTGGTAAGCACTTCATTCACTGATTATCAGAAACGAGGTTACACCTTATATATATGTACCGATAGTGAGAAGCAGGCAAAGCGTCTGAAAGATATCTTTGAGGAGCGTGGCGATCATATTACGTTCATTCCGGTCAACAAGACTTTACATGAGGGCTTTACAGATAATGTATTGAAAAGCTGCTTTTTTACAGACCATCAGATTTTTGATCGTTTCCATAAATACAATCTTCGTAGTGACAAGGCGCGTAGCGGTAAGGTGGCATTGACCTTAAAAGAGTTGAGCCAGTTTGAGCCGGGTGACTTTGTGGTACATATAGATCATGGTGTAGGCCGTTTTGGCGGATTGGTACGCATTCCGAATGGAAATACTACCCAGGAAGTGATTAAACTTATTTATCAGAATGAGGATGTGGTATTTGTTTCCATTCATTCCCTGCATAAAATATCCAAGTATAAAGGGAAGGAGGGAGAAACTCCCCGCCTGAACAAATT
>QWCB01001247.1_pt1 | contig 24849 bp, 23 predicted proteins | sample 1972511 | NCBI WGS metagenome assembly QWCB01 (sample SAMN09866719, study PRJNA288562) | Human gut metagenome isolate term5_stool, whole genome shotgun sequencing... | isolation source: gut | host: Homo sapiens | place: USA: California | reverse complement strand
TGCACTTTTCAGATACGGGCGATTACAAATCGTCCGTTTCCCACTTTTATTAATTAATCTTTATATACGGGCAATTGATGAACCTTGACTTGATAACCGTTTGTTACGGAGCATTAAAACTATTGAATGAATTATTTTCACTTATTTATGAATATTTATTGTTTCGTGTCAAATAAAAGACAATAAATGTTGCTTTCTTACAAAAATTATTATATTTTTTGTGTAACAATAAACGATATTCACCTTGTAGCCAAAATAGAGAAGTAGTAGAATGATATCTATCAAATGCCATAAACGATTTTTATGGTGCCAAGGAGGAAAGATTATGTTTGTAAAGTTGTTGGAATTTATTCATCAAGTTCTGTCCGGCCTTACAATGCACCCGGGTGTTCATTGGGGAAAGATGGAAATGATGAAGCCGTATTCAGGATGGTATGGCTATATTCAGAATATGTTCTCGAACTTAGGTTGGGGTACTATTTTTTTGATTGTGGCAAGCGCATTGCTTTGGACGGCTGTTTATCTGGTAATAATTTATCGTCTTCATAAAGATCATGCACCGTCTATGCCGTGGGTCTGCTTGTGCATGAATTTTTCTTGGGAATTTCAATTTGCTTTTTTGGTTCCGTATCCGGAACCGATCACACGTTGGGGAATTTATCTCTGGGTTGTTTTCGACGCAGTTATGTTCATACTTGATTATAAATATGGCAAAATGTTCTTCGCAAAGAGATTTCCGGGATATGACTGGGCTTATCCGTGGATAAAATTCGGTATGTTTGCAATCTTGTTTGTAACTATATTGATGATGAATCCTCAATGGCCTATTTTACCTGATTCTCCAATGTTTGCTGCTTACTTAATGAACGCTATCATGTCTATTTTGTTCTGTCAGCACATGTTCCACAAAGAAACAGTTGAAGGTCTGTCAATTTGGGTAGCTTGGTGTAAATTCTTGGGCACACTTGCTCCGACATGCATCGGACTTTATTGGATGCCCGGACAGTATTTCGTTTATTGTCTTGCTGCTATCTGCGCAGTATTTGATATTTGTTACATCACATTGCTTACTATTCGTTTCCGTCAATTTGGTCTTAATCCTTACACACATAAACCTATCAAGGGAAGAGAAGCAGAAGCTGAAAAAACTTATCTTGCTTTGGAAGATTATAAGAGAAGAAGCAACGAATTTAAGCTCAAAACATTCAAAGAATGTAAAGTTTTCCTTGCTGAACAAGCTAACGAAAAACTTAATAAATAAGCTGAAAAAGGAGATTTATTATGCTTCAGACAATAATGGATGTTTGCCATTTTTCAGAATTCGGGCTTGACGCGAGAGTATTTCTTTTTGCTCCCATCGCCGGACTTGGTTGGTTGATTGCCTATATTGATTTGCTTCGTCTCGGATTTAAGCAAAAAACTTATGGAATGCCTTTTGTGGCACTCGCTTTCAACATCGTTTGGGAAGGCCTATATGCATATATGTATTGGGCTCATGACGGAATGTTCTATGGCGGATATATGATGGCAATTGTTAATACAGCTTGGTTTATAGCAGACTGTGTTATATTGTATACTCATATAAAATGGGGCAAAAAAGATTTTGTAAAATTTGCACCCGAAAGATATTTTTGGCCTTGGTTTATTGTAGTAATGGCATGCGCTATTTGCGTAGAAATTACATGGCTTCAAGCCTATGGCGTTCGTGCAAACGGTTGTACCGCTATTGTTCAAAATCTTCCTATGTCTATGTTGTTTATCTTCATGCTTTTCGAAAGAAAATCAACAGAAGGACAGTCAATGAACATTGCAATCGGAAAAATGCTCGGAACAGTCGGTGCCTGGGTTGCAATCGCAGTTTATCCGTCATTACATGATCCGCTGAATATTTGGTGTGGTGTGTTCTGTACAGTCTTTGACCTTATCTATTGTGTACTTCTTTACAAACAATTTAAGGCTGAAGGTAAGAATCCTTGGTTCCCGTCTCGTCCTGCCGATCCTGCAAAGGTTGATATGACAAAGGCGCCAACCTATATGGGAAATTAAAAAACATAAAATAAATTAACGGGTGATTTTCAATCACCCGTTATTGTTGTTTAATAATGATTTAGCAAATTTCAATTTTCAACATGTTTGTTGTTCCGGGAATACCAAGCGGAACTCCTGCGGTAAAGATGACAAGGTCTCCTTTTTTAACATATCCTTTTTCAAGGCAAGCTGCAATTGCATTTTTTAAAAGATCATCTGTATTTGTGGTTTCATCAAATAGAACCGGTGTAACGCCCCAGATTAGATTCATTTTATAATATACATCTTCATCCGGGGTGCAGGCAATAACATTGCAGGTTGGGCGATATCTTGCAACCATTCTCGGAGTTGAGCCGCTTTTTGTAACAGAAATTATAGCTTTTGCGTTAAGATCATAAGCCGTCATAACAGTTGCATGCGAAATCGCATTTGTAATATTAACTCCCGATATTCTGTCTATTGAATAAAACCTTTTTTTATAATTAATGTTACTTTCTGTTGTTTTGGCGATAGAATCCATTGTTTTTACCGCTTCTATGGGAAACTGTCCCGCAGCGGTTTCACCCGAAAGCATCAAGGCTGAAGTTCCGTCATATACTGCATTTGCAACATCGGTAATCTCGGCTCTTGTGGGACGAGAATTGTGCACCATCGATTCTAACATTTGAGTCGCCGTAATTACGATTTTTCCCATGGATACAACTTTTTTAATTAGAGATTTTTGAATGGCTGGAATTTGTTCGAAGGGGATTTCAACTCCTAAATCTCCTCTTGCTATCATTATTCCGTCGACAATGTTTAAAATTTCATTTATATTGGCAACACCTTGAGTGTTTTCAATTTTTGCAAGTATTTTAGCGTTTCCCCAACCTATTAAGTGTAGGTGACTTTTTAATATTTCAATGTCATTTGTGTTTCTGATAAAAGAAGCAGCGATAAAGTCAAAACCATGTTTTTTCCCAAATTGCAAATCTTCTATATCATCTTTTGATATATATGGCATAGGAATATCTCTGCCGGGAATGTTGACGCTTTTTTTACTGCTTAAAAGCCCGCCTTCGATAATTTTAGTAACTATGTTTTCGCAACTGACATTTAAAACCTGCAATTTAATCAGTCCGTCATTAAGCAAAATGCAGTCATCGGTTTTTACATATTGACATAAATTTGGGAAAGATATACCGACTCCGTTATTGTCGCCGAGAATGCTAAAATCTGAATATAAAGTAAACTCTTTGCCTTTTTCTAAGAATATATTTTCCTTCATTTGACCGATTCTTATTTCGGGTCCTTTGGTATCAAGTAGTAAGGTTATCGGTTTATTCTTTTCTTCTCTGAGCTGTTTAATGATGCCTATACATTCTTCAAATTTTTCATAATTACAGTGAGAAAAGTTAAATCGTGCAACGTTCATTCCCGAATCAATCAGTTGATTGATCTTTTCTCTGCTTGATGTTGCAGGGCCAATTGTACATACGATTTTTGTTCTTCTCATTATTACACCTCAAGTTTTTTATAAGAATTCTTTATATATTCTAATGCAATCCAAACATTTTAAATTTTGATTTAAGTTAGATTTCTGTAAAGCTTATTTTTTGTATTTTGTAAGATTTTCAGATTTGTTATTATTCATATATATCATATCTTCGATTCTGATACCGAACTCATTTTCAAAATAAAGTCCGGGTTCAATTGTTATGATGTCACCGTTTTCTAAAACTTGTTCTGACTTGAATGAAACCGTCGGGTTCTCATGAATATCAAGACCGACACCGTGTCCGAGAGAATGCGTAAAGTATTTTGACTTGTCGCCAAACAATTCAATCGCAAGATTATGTAACTTCGATAATTTAATTCCGTTTTTGACAGCTTTTACACATTCTTCTTGCACTTTCAAAACAAGATCATATATGGTCTTTATCTTCTCCCCGGGATCTCCGACAAGTAATGTTCTTGTCATATCACTGTGATAACCCTCAAAAACAGCACCAAAATCAATTAATATAATATCATCTTTCTTTAACTTTTTATCGCCGGGAACACCATGCGGAACCGAAGTTTTTTCTCCAAACAAAACAATTGTTTCAAAAGAAGGTTTTTCGCTGCCCAAAATTGACATGTTATATTCTAATTTGGCGGCTAATTCTTTTTCTGTAATACCGGTCCTTATTTCAGCTAAAGTTTCATCTAAAGCTTTTTCGGCAATTTCCTGAGCTCTTAATATTTTATTTTTTTCATCAATGCTTTTATGACGACGAAGCTGTTTAAGAATTTCTGTCATTTTATCATCGTTTAAAATGTTTTTATCGTCAAAAAACTTTTGTAGTCTTTCATATTCATTCAGAGAAGTCTTATCAGTTTCAATGAAAATATCTTGAATATCTGCAAGAAAATCTTTAAGACTGTCAAAGTTTAAAAATAGATCAGTTTTTATTTTCGAATTTATTTTCGCACTTTCAAAATACCTTGAATCAACAAATAATCTTTCATCGGCTTTTTTTATAATAAGGAAACCGTCACTTGAATTAAAGGAAGTGAGATATCTTCGGTTTTCTTGGTTTTTTATTAAAAAGGCTTGATTATCATTTAATTCATCTTTTATTTTGCTTATATTTTGCAAGAATTCTCTCCTCTAATTTTCTCTGTGTTTTTATTAAAAACAATTTTCTTTTTTCGGCTTGATATGGTTTTACAAAAATAGACTTACAGCCTGCAAGATTGGCACCAAGAATATCCGTAAAAATTCTGTCGCCTATCATTAAAATTTCTGAAGTTTTGCATTTTCTGAAGTTTGCCTGTTGAAAAAACGAAAAAGGCAGAGGCTTTAACGCATAAGGTCGATAGTCCAATTCAAGTTTATTTGCAATTTTTTCAATTCTTTTACTTCCTCCGTTTGAAATTAAAATAACTTCAAATCCCTGTGCTTGTCTAAGTTCACACCAAGGTTTAACGCCAGGGAGAAGCTCATCTGTTGCGTCTATTACAGAAGTGTTATCTGCGTCAATACAAATAACTTTAACACCTAAAGATAATAGATCTTCTTTTGTTACGGAAATTAAATTTTCACGGAGTAAATTCGGATAAAAAATCATTTGAACCTCTTAAAAATTTTCTTAAATCATTATAACATATTATCATTATGTCTGATATCGATATCTGATATAAATATATTAATGTGTGATTATACGATGCTTCAATGCCTTACGACTTGAAAATGGTAACCGTATAATATAAAATATCTTTGAAATATGTTTAGGGAGGAAAATTGATGATAACAGCCGGAGATTTTAGAAATGGCGTAACTTTTGAAGAAGATGGACAAGTATTACAGGTTGTTGAATTTCAGCATGTTAAACCCGGCAAAGGCGCAGCTTTTGTCAGAACCAAAGTTAAAAATATAATGACAGGTTCTGTAATTGAAAAAAGTTATAATCCGTCTGCAAAATTTGAAAATGCATATATTGATCGTAAGGAAATGGCTTTTTCATATAACGACGGAGATTTATATTACTTTATGGACAATGAAACTTATGAAATGACGCCGGTAAATAAGAATGATCTTGATGATAATTTTAAATTTGTAAAAGAAAATATGACTTGTAAAATTTTATCATATAAGGGAAAGGTTTTTGGCGTTGAACCACCAAACTTTGTAACTCTTAAGGTTACAAAAACAGAACCGGGATTCAAAGGCGATACTGCAACAAATGCTTCAAAACCTGCTGTTTTGGAAACCGGTGCCGAGATTAAAGTGCCTCTTTTCATAAACGAGGGTGAAGATATCAACGTTGACACAAGAACCGGCGAATATATGAGTCGTGCATAATGTGTGAGAAATTAGACGCTGAAAAGATCTTGGAATCGGAATACGTTTTCAAGGGCAGAGTTGTCAATGTAAGGCTTGATAAAGTTTTATTGCAAAATCAAAATATTTCGTCAAGAGAAATAGTTGAACATACGGGCGGAGTTTGCATTATGCCGATCGACAGCGAAGGAAATGTGATCTTTGTTAGGCAATATCGATCTCCTTTTGAAAAGGTGATTGAAGAATTACCCGCCGGAAAGCTTGAAAAGGGAGAAGAGCCACTTAGTTGTTGTATCCGAGAACTTAAAGAAGAAACCGGATGCACGGCAAGGAAAATATATAATTTAGGCGAAATTTATCCCTCTGTCGGTTACACTCAGGAAGTTTTATATCTGTTTGCCGCAACAGATCTTGAGTTTGGGGAAAAGCATCTTGATGAAAATGAGTTTTTGCAGTCATATAAAATACCGTTGAGCAAAGCTTTTTCGATGGCTGTAAACGGAGATTTGAAAGATGCAAAAACTGTTACGGCTATAATTCGATATCAAATGCTTAATAATTGTGAAAATCTTGAAAAACACAAGGTTATAGGTTAGAATTAACCCCATGAAAATACGATATTTTTAGACAATAAAGGAGATTAGAATGTTATTTAATCAAGACATCGGAATAGATCTCGGAACTGCAAATACTCTTGTTCTTGTAAATAAGAAAGGTATTGTTATCAGAGAACCCTCAGTTGTTGCCGTAGATGTCAGATCAAACCCTCCAAAGGTTGTGGCTGTCGGAGCGGAAGCAAAAGAGATGATAGGAAGAACACCCGGTTCTATAACTGCAGTTCGTCCTCTTAAAGACGGAGTTATTGCCGATTTTGATATTACAACCGATATGCTCAAAGAATTTATCAAAAGAGCAATGAGCGGTTCACCGTTTACAAAAGCCAGAGTAATGATTTGTATTCCTTCCGGAGTTACGGAAGTTGAAAGAAGAGCGGTTCATGATGCCGCAAGAAGTGCCGGCGCAAAACAAGTAAGCCTAATTGAAGAGCCGATGGCTGCCGCAATCGGAGCAGGACTTCCCGTAGCTGAAGCGACCGGAAGCATGATTGTTGATATAGGCGGAGGAACTTCTGAAGTTGCCGTTATTTCTCTCGGAGATATTGTAACTTCTTGTTCCGCTAAATTTGCTGGCGACAGTTTCGATGAAGCCATAATTCAATATCTAAAAAGAAAATACAATCTTCTAATCGGAGAAAGAACAGCTGAAGAGATTAAAATAAGCATAGGTTCCGCTGCCGAATATGAAGGAGAGGGAGCAGTCGATGTCAAGGGCAGAAACTTGGTTGACGGCTTGCCTAAACATGTAGAAATTACATCCGAAGAAATTCGTGAAGCACTTAAAGAACCTGTCGGAAAAATAATCGAAGCAATTAAATTGACACTTGAAAAAACACCTCCGGAGCTTGCTTCTGACATAATAGATCAGGGAATAATGCTCACCGGAGGAGGCGCGATGCTTAGAAGTCTTGATACACTTATTTCACAAGTGACTCATATTCCGGTTCATGTTGCAGAAAGACCCCTTGACTGCGTTGTAGACGGCACCGGCATTTGTCTTGAAAATGATATGCTCAGCCTCACAAGTTCAAAACACTATCGTTAATAAAAGGGCTGCAGAGCCCTTTTTTTGAATTTAACTATGAAAAAATTTCTAAATACAAAATGGTTTAAATTATTTGTTGTTTTACTGATATTTATAATAATATTTATAATTATCGGTTTAGCTTCCGCAAACAAATCATCACCTTTTTCCAAAGTTGCGGCGCCAATATTAAAACCTTTCAAAACTGCAACATCGTTTGTCGGTAATAAACTATACGGAAAAAAACAAAATAAAGAGATAAATAAATTAAAAGAGGAAAACGAAAAATTAAAGCACTCTTTAGTTGATTATGAAAACTTAAAAAGAGAAGTGCAGATGTATGAAAGTTTCCTGAATGTAAAAAAAGAACATATGGATTATGAGGTGGTTCCCGCCTCTATTATCGGCAGGAATGCTTCCGATAATTACACCTTTGTTTTGAATAAGGGAAGCAAAAACGGCGTTAAATTATATGACCCTGTTATTTATGGCAAGGGTGTTTTGATAGGCAGCGTAAAAAAAGTGTATCCGACTTCATGTGTTGTATCAACGATTTTTGATCCTTCATTAAAAATAAGCGGATATGAAGTTGCTTCAAGAGAAACCGGAATTGTTTCCGCCGAAATTTCTGTTTCAAAAGGAAAACTTCTTAAACTTTCAGGACTAAATAACAATACTTCAGTTTCCAACGGAGGACTTATCTGTACTTCCGGCGTTGGAGGATTTTACCCTAAAGATCTCATTATAGGAACCGTGAGCGAAGTTACAACTTTGAAGAATGAAACTGTTCCGATAGCATTCATAACTCCCGAGGCTGATTTTACAAAACTGGAAAATGTAATGATTCTAAATAATTTCAAAAAAAATACTGAGATTCCAAAGGAAAATAAAAACGCAAAATGAGTAAAATTGATAACGCACAAAAACAAAAGATATTTAAAAGGCTGTTTTGGACTGCGTCAATAATTATTTGCGCAATTTTTCAGAACACACCTCATTTTCAAATAGAAATTTTCGGAGCCAAAGCTTTGCTTTTGATTCCGGTTGTAATTGCGGTTTCCATGTTTGAAAAGCCTTATATTTCAATGATTTTTGGCGTTTTTGCCGGTTCACTTTGGGATCTTGTTTCGCCGCAATTTGACGGCAAGTATATGCTTTCGTTTTTCCTTCTGTCTGCGGTGGTGGGCTTGCTCATTACATCGCTTATTCGAAATAATATAGTGACTTTCATGTTGCTCTGTGCCATTACTGAATTTATTTTTGTAATGATAAATTATATTAATGACATTATTATCGGAAAAAGTGATTTCTTTGCTTCTTTTGTTACATTTTACCTGCCGGTTTTTGCATATACTTTATTGCTTTCTCCGCTTATATATATAATTTTTAGATCCGCAATAAGAAAAATAAATTTAAAATATAAGAATACAACAAACATGAGTTTTTTGAGATAAATTATGTATAAAGATGACGATTTTAAAAATTTAAGAAAAAGAACGATCGCTTTTATAGTGGCGATTGCTATTCTTTTTGCAATATTCGGTGGTTTTCTGCTTAAATATCAAGTTATTGATTCGAAAGGCAAACCTAAAGCCGTGTCAGCTTATGAAACAATTGTTTCACCGTTGCGTGGTGATATTTTAGACAGAAACGGAAACTATCTTGCAACAAGTGTTCAAGTAAACACTTTAGTTTTTAATGCACAGAAATTTCCGTCTCGCAAAGAACAAAAAGAGAGAAATAAAATTGTTCTTTCTCTTATAAAAAAATTTACTGAAGCAGGACTTAAGTATAATGACAAACTTCCGATAAAACTCGGAAATGACGGCCGGTTTTTCTTTGAAGAAGATCCGAAACTCAAGGTCGAAAAAGATTGGCTGATAAGTCGGGAGATGCTTGGACTAAATAAATATGCAACTGCCGAGGATTGTTTTGAAGCTTTGGTTAAAAGATATGAGCTTGAGGATTATGATAAAGCTACGGCAAGAAATCTTGCGGCAGTTTTTGTGAATATGGAAAGAAACGGATTTAGCCGAGTTAATCCGTATGAATTCGCAACAGATGTTCCAATTGAATTTATTTCGGCGATTTTGGAAAACGGGGATTTTTATAAGGGTATCGAAAATTCCGTTAAAGCTAAAAGATATTACACCGACGGATCCTTGGCTCCCCATATTTTGGGCAGAACTGCACCGATAGATGCAGAGGAATATAAAGATAAAAAAGCGAAATTAAAAGAAAAAATTCATTCTATGGAGAAAAAAGGTCTTCCGTCAAGTGAAATTGAAGATCTTAAATATTCTTCTTACGGCATGAACGATAAAATCGGAAAAGACGGAATTGAAGCACTTTTGGAAACGGAACTTAAAGGTAAAAAAGGCTTGAAATCCACAATTATGGGGTTGGACGGAGCAAAGGAAGATGTTTACGTTCAAAATGTCGAACACGGCAACAATGTTGTTTTGACAATAGACAAAAATATACAAAAAATTGCCGAAGACTCCCTAAAGAAAAGTATTGACGGAATATCAGGTAAATCTCGTCTGCCCGTTGGTGGTGCGGCTGTAGTAATTAAAGTTGACACGGGTGAAATTTTAGCCTGCGCAACATATCCTTCCTACGACAACAACAAGTTCAGCGAAACATATGATGAATTGGTTAAAGATAAAACGGCGCCTCTTTGGAATCGTCCTTTAATGGCAACCTATGAACCGGGTTCAACTTTTAAACCTGCTGTAGCTATAGCAGGTTTGGAAGAAAATATTATAACCCCTACAACCAAATTCAAATGTAATCACAATTACACTTATTTTAAAGATCATACATTTACCTGTTTAGGATATCACGGAGATATAAATGTAGCTCAGGCAATAGATAAATCATGCAATATTTTCTTCTATGAGACCGGAAGAAGACTTGGAATCGATCGCATGAACGAATGGTGCTCTAAGCTTGGACTTGGTCAAAAAACAGGTGTTGAACTACCGGAGGCGAGCGGAAGACTTGCAGGAATTGAAGAGCGAGAAGAAAGTGGCGGAGTATGGAGACCCGGAGACACTGTTCAGGCGGCAATCGGTCAATCCGATAATCAGGTTACCATTTTACAGCTGGCAAACTATTGTGCCACTATTGCAAACGGCGGAACACGAAAAGTTCCACATTTTGTAAAGTCGATAAAGAGTCATGATTATTCAAAAACCATATCTGAAGCAAAGGTAAAAAATGCGGAAAAGATGAAAATTCATCCTGAAAATCTTGCCGCCGTCAGAGACGGAATGCACAGACTTACAACAACCGGATTTGCAAGATACGCATTTGCAAATTTGCCCGTTGAAGTTGCCGGAAAAACGGGAACAACACAGGTAAAGAAAATGGTTGGAGGAGAGCTTGTAGAGGGATACAATGGTTTGATAATGAGTTATGGACCTTATGATAAACCCGAAATAGCAGTAGCTGTTATAGTTGAATCATCAGATAAAGGTGTCTACACAGCCAAAGTGGCGGCGGACATATATTCATATTATTTTTCATCAAAGGAGGTTGAAGGCAAACAGACATATAATACTTTTTTGCCATAGATTATGAGTAATAAAATCTCTTTTGTTTCAGGAAAAGGCGGAGTCGGTAAGTCTTCAATTTGCTTTGCCGTTGCTAAGATTTTGCAGAGTATGGGGAAAAAGGTTCTGATTGTGGATTTAGACATAGGGCTTCATACTCAAGATATTTTACTTAATGTATCTGATCGAGTTTTATATAACTGGAACGATTTTTTAGAAAATCGTTGCGATGTTGAAGCTACTATAATAAAAGGCGAAATAGATTTAATTCCTGCGCCGGATGAAGCAGACGAAATAAATTTTGAAAAATTTGAATCATTGATAAAAAAAATAGACTCTGATTATGATTTCATATTATTTGATTGTCCGGCAGGCATATTCGGCGGCTTTGAAATCGGAATAAAATCTGCCGATTTAATTTTAGCAATTACTACTGCGGATAAACTATGTTGTCTGAAAGTAAACACAGTAAATAATAAAATAAGAAAAACCTTAGAAAAACCGACCGTAAGGCTAATAATAAACAAATATAAAAGCCCGTCATTCTTTGAAAACGATTATATTAATCTGGATGAAATTGTTGATTTAACAAAACTTCGACTTGCCGGTGTTATTCCGAATGACTTCGATTTTGCAAAAAGTCTTTTACAGAATCAAACAATCGATCCATCGAGCGAAGCTTACAGAGCGATAAATCGAACTTTACAAAGGCTTGACGGACAAACTGTTAAAATAAAAATTTGATCTGCAAAAAATATGGTAATAATTGATAATTATTTGCTCTCATGATATAATAATTTAGGTAAAAAAGACCATTAAACATTTATTGGAGGTTATTCCGTTGAATATAGCACTTATAGCACATGATGTTAAAAAGGAATTGATGACACAATTTTGTATTGCATATTGTGGCATTTTAAGTAAACATAACTTATGTGCAACGGGAACAACAGGTAAAATTATATCTGAAGTCACAGGACTTGAAATAGAAAAATTTATGAGTGGTTCACATGGCGGCGAAGAACAAATTGAAGCCAGAATTTCTTGTAATGAAATAGATTTGCTTTTAGTTTTCGGAGATCCTTTAAATCCTAAGCCTGATGAACCCAACGCAAATGATTTGATCAGACTTTGTGATTTACACAACATCCCTGTTGCGACCAACATAGCAACCGCAGAAGCGCTGATTCATTCACTTTCAAGAGGAGATCTTGATTGGAGAAATATTGTAAATCCACAAAAGAAAAGAGTAGCTGAATGAAATTTCCCATAGACAGAATAGAAGGGGATAAGATAATAGTTGAATTACCCGACTGCAGCACAACAGAAATTGATATTAACTTAGCCCCTGAAGCAAAAGAAGGTATGCTTTTAGATATAAGCGTTTTACCTGCTGACAAAAAAGAAGTATCTTCTTTGTTTAAGAGTTTATTTTAAAATAAAAAAACACACGCCTTTAAGCGTGTGTTTTTAATTCTGATTTTACGGAAGAACTACATTGCTCAAATTTTCATTTATTCTTGCTGAGCTGTCTTTTACAATTTTGAAATGATTCAAATACAGTCTCAGTAAGAAAGCTATAATTAGAATTGCTATTAATATAAGACAGAAAGTTTGAAGCACTTTGTAATCTGTGCTCAAAAGATTTTTGTAAATTCCTGAAATGACAACTACTACGGGGAAAATGATTGCAACGTTTGTAAGTAAGAACGATGAAAGTAAAACGAGCATAACAATTATTGTAAGGGCAATTCCCGCCCAAATATTGCCGCCTTTATTAAATGCGGGATTCCATTCTACAATCATAAATCCCATAACAATAAAGGAGAAAATGAAGTCCCATCCAAAGTTAAGTCCAAAAGCAAGCTGATGGAAGAAATGTCCGTCTTCATGAACTTTGTAAAGCTTATTTATTAACATTCCCAATACAACTAATATTGCGAAACTGAAAATGGTTGCTATTTCCAGTTGTCTGTAAACAAAAGAAAAGGTGAAAGCGATACTCAGCAAGCTTGCTCCTATGAATAGCATGGATATTGATTCAGTCGCCTGTGTTGCATATTTGTTCGGCTTGATTATCGGTAGAAGTAATGCAACAAAAATTAGGATGTAGATTATAGGAAGCAATGCGAATGTTGTACTTGTCGGAACAATGAATGACGGTATTTCTTTGAAAATATCGGTCATTTTTGTACTGTTGAAAACTCCAAAAACACCGAGTAAATTTATCAAAACAGTTACAAGGAATACAAATAAAGCTGAAATCATTTTTTTAATATCCTTCATTTGATACACCTCTTTTTTGAAATATAGTTCCTAATCCATTTTAACAAATTAACATAATGTTTTCAAATAATAGAATATCAACTATTTTGTAAATAACCGTCTTTGATGATATAATCTCTATATAATTTTTTGAGGTATAAAATGTTTAAAAAGAACAAATTAAGATTTATGACAGAAAAACAGAAAAGTAAAAGAAGAGCAGTAATAACATCTGTAGTTGTTGCCGTGATTGCAATTTTGCTTGTTTGCGTTTCGTTGATTGTTTTGTTCAAAAACAGAAAAGATAATTCTCCGACAAAAAAAGAACCGTCTACTAATCCTCAAAAAAGTGCCTCTAAAAATCTTCCGGATATTGTTAAAATATTAGTCTTAATTCCTGAATCTGACAGATCAAAGATTTATTATATGGGAATATTAGAGATAAATTCAAAAACTAATAAGATTACTCTTGTGCCAATTGATAAGGGCAGTTTAATACCGTCCGAAAATATGACTTTTGAGGAGTATTACGAAGAAAAGGGTTTGGTAACTACTGCTTCGCAGATTGCATCCGTTAAGAACATCAAAATCGATCGATATATAGCGGTACATAGTGGCAATATAGGTGCGTTTTGCAAAAATACCGGTTTTTTACAAAAAGACTTTCAAAAGGAGATTGATTATCAAGGCAAGGATTTTCGTTTGCAGATAAACAAGGGGAAAAACAAGATAAGCGGTAACGAAATGTTGAAACTGCTTAGATATTATGAAGTCTCAGACTCGTCAACATACATGTCTTATCAGTCGAAAGTTATTGCCGAGTATTTGACACAAGCTTTTGATAAAGAGAATTTAGAAAAAGGAGAGGACTTTTTCAATTCTCTTGTCAATTTGACAGATACAAATATTTCCGTTGTGGATTACACTAAATACAGAGGTTATCTTATAGAATTAAATGAAAAAAAGGTTGAGGTAGAAGTTAAGTAATATGAGTAAAAAATTAGCTGATTTGTTATTTCCCGGTGTTGATTTGACACCAAAAGACATGGAAGAAAAATATCCTGTTAGGCAATTGGATCAAGGTGCACAAGTTACAAGATTTGCACCCAGCCCGACGGGTTTTTTGCATATCGGAGGCGTGTATACAGCGCTTGTCTCTTCCATTGTAGCTAAGAGTTCAAATGGGGTATTATTTCTCAGAATTGAAGATACAGATAAAAAAAGACAGATTGATGAGGGTATAAAGAAAATTATTGAAGGCCTTTCATCTTTTGATATAGATTTTGATGAAGGCGCAATTTCCGAAAGTGAAAGCATAGGGAATTATGGCCCATATATTCAAAGTCAGAGGACGGAAATTTATCATATCTATGCAAAAGATCTTGTTGAACGGGATCTTGCTTATCCCTGCTTTTGTACGCCCGAAGAACTGGATGATATAAGAAAAGAGCAGATAAAAATCAAGGCGAATCCCGGATACTATAAACAGTGGGCGAAGTGCAGAAATTTGAGCTTTGAACAAATTAAAGAAAAAATTGATGCCGGTATTCCCTATGTTTTAAGACTCAAGTCTCAGGGAGATGAAGACAAAAAAATAGAGATTAAAGACAAGGTAAAGGGAAAAACCGTATTACCTGAAAATGTAACCGATATAGTTTTACTGAAAAACGATGGTGTTCCGACTTATCATTTTGCGCATGCGGTCGATGATTATCTTATGAGAACAACGACTGTTATTCGCGGAGATGAGTGGCTTTCATCACTGCCGATACATATACAGTTATTTTCATATTGTGGTTTTAAAATTCAAAATTATGCTCATATTGCGCCTATTATGAAAGAGGACAATGGTTCGAAAAGGAAGTTGTCTAAGCGACTTGATCCCGAAGCATCAGTTGATTATTACATAGAAAGCGGATATCCGTCGGAAGCGGTTATCGAATATTTATATAGAATAATCAATTCAAACTTTGAGCAGTGGAGACAAAATACAAAAGAAGATCGCGCAAATTTCAAGTTTTCATTCGGTAAGATGTCAAAGAGCGGAGCACTCTTCGATTTGAAAAAATTAAATGAAGTTTCGCGAAACTTCATTGCGAATATGACGACGGACAATACGGTAGAAGCTATACTAAAATGGAGTGAAAACTTTGATCACGACTTTTTTGATGTATTAAATAAGGATTTAGAATATACAAAAAATATTTTTTCAATAGATCGTGAAAAGAAAAATCCAAGAAAAGATATGGAAAAATGGTCGGATGCCAAAGAATATTCATCATATTTTTTTAATGAATATTATGAAAAAAACTTCTTTTTGCCTGAACACATAAATAAAGATGATGCAGTTGAAATGCTTTCAAAATATCTTGATATATATAGCTCAACTGATGATAACAGTGCCTGGTTTGATAAGATAAAGAGCCTTTGCGATGAAGAAAACTATACAAGTTCAGTAAAAGAGTATAAAAAGGCTCCGGACAAGTTCAAAGGACATGTCGGAGATATATCAACGCTTATACGAATTGCCGTTACAGGCAGAGAAAATACTCCTGATCTTTGTACGGTGATGAAGATTTTGGGTGAAGAAAAAGTTAAAGTCAGAATTCAAGAAATGATAAATTATTTGAGAGGATAGTATGGATAATTTTATTTACGACATAATTGACAAAGATTTAGAAGACGGTGTTTATAACAGAGTTCAGACAAGATTTCCGCCGGAACCGAGTGGTCATTTGCACATAGGACATGCAAAGGCTATTTATATGGATTTTATGGCGGCAAAAAAATATAACGGAATCTGTAACCTGCGTTTCGATGATACAAATCCTAAAAAACGATATGAAGAGTATATGAAGAGCATTGAAGATGATATTCATTGGCTCGGATTTGACTATGAAAATGTTTTTTCGGCTTCCGAATATTTTGATTTTCTTTACGATTGTGCGATTAAGCTTATAAATAAAGGTCTTGCCTATGTCTGCGATTTGAACGCGGACGAAATAAGAGAATATCGCGGAACACTTACAGAACCCGGTAAAAACAGTCCATACAGAGACAGAAGTATTGAAGAAAATCTTGAATTGTTTGAAAGAATGAAAAACGGGGAATTTGCCGACGGTGAAAAGGTATTAAGAGCCAAAATTGACATGGCGGACCCGAACATAAATATGCGAGACCCTGTAATTTATAGAATAAACCACATGGAACACCCTGTAACAAAAGATAAGTGGTGCATTTACCCCATGTATGATTTTACGCATCCTTTGTCCGATGCATATGAAAAAGTTACTCACTCTTTTTGCACTTTGGAATTTGAGAATAACAGACCGCTTTATAATTGGTTTTTGGAAAAATGTGATATAGAAGAAAAACCAAAACAAATAGAATTTGCAAGGCTTAATCTCAACTATTGCATTACAAGTAAGAGAAAAAATCTCTTTTTGGTTGAAAACAACATAGTTTCGGGTTGGGATGATCCAAGAATGGCGACCTTGTGTGCTATGAGAAGGAGAGGATATACACCTTCCGCCATAAGAAACTTTTGCGAGCAAATCGGACTTTCAAAGGCAAACAGCATTGTAGATTATGATGTTTTGGAGGGCTGTGTCAGAGATGATCTGAATATGCACGCCAAAAGGGCAATGGCAGTTTTAGATCCGATTAAACTTATAATAGACAATTATCCTAAGGGCAAATCCGAAACAATTGAAGTAAGCAGTAATCCAAATGACGAAAACGCCCCAATGAAAAAGATGACTTTTTCTCGTGAGCTTTACATTGAAAGAGAGGATTTTTCCGTTAACCCTCCTAAAAAATATTTCCGTCTTTTTGTTGGTAACGAAGTTAGACTTATTGGCGCATATTATGTAACTGCAACATCTTATGACATTGATGAAAACGGCAATGTTACGACAGTTCATTGTACCTATGATCCTGAAAGCAAGGGTGGAACAACACCGGATAAAAGAAAGGTCAAAGGAACAATCCATTATGTTGATGCCAATAATTGTTTTGATGCTGAAATCAGAATTTACGACAGATTATTTAAAGTTGAAAATCCCGCAGCACCCGATGTTTCGTTGAAAGATGTAATAAACGAAAATTCACTCACAATTTTGCAAAATTGCAAACTCGAGAGTGAACTTAAAAATGCCAAGTTGTATGAAAATTTTCAATTTATGAGAAAAGGATATTTCTGTAAAGATTATGATTCAACTGACGAAAATCCTGTATTTAATATGACCGTAGCTCTTAGGTCTTCGTGGAAATAAATTATATTGATTTATATGCGCCTTGAGTTCCGTCAATATAGATTTCACGAAGCAGCTTCTCATCTTCAGGATCATCAAAAAGTCTTTTTGGTATGAGTGTATACTGATTTGTGTTTAGGACGAAATAAAAATATTTTTTACTTTCATAAAGAGCTTTGTAATCTGACAAATCTTTATAAATTTGCACATCGTTATAAAGAAGTTGTACTTCATTATTATCGAATATTATGTGCTGTTCCTCTTTTAGAAAATCCGATTTGTTGAAATCGGAAAGAGGTATAAAGACTGTAAGTGAAAGGTAAAAAAGTAATAATGCGAGCACGAGCGCAAGCAAAATTCCTCCGGCAATAAAAATTTTTGTTGCCATAAAAACAATCGCACCTACAACAAGAAGGCAGAAAATAATATAAAGGTAAGCGGGTATTATTTTCAGATGATTGATATATTTAAATTTTGCGTTTATATATTCGCTTCTTTTATAGTAAAAAACGAGTTCCATTAAATCACTTCCGTATATTAATTCAAGTGATAGAATAACACAAAATACAGATTTTGTAAATTATAATAATTACAATAAAAGTGAAAGGAACAAGAAAATGAAAAAAACTTTAATTATTATGGCAGCCGGAATAGGTAGTCGTTTTGGCGGATCTGTGAAACAGATTGAACCGGTCGGTCCAAACGGAGAAATAATAATTCATTATAGTATATATGACAGTATAAAAGCCGGATTCAATAAAATTGTATTTGTTATAAGAAAAGATATTGAAAAAGACTTCAAGAAACTTGTTGAAAACAGTTTAGTTGAAGATATTGAGATCCATTATGTTTACCAGGATATAAATGATATCCCAAAACCTTATAAAGTTCTAAACAGAACAAAGCCTTGGGGAACGGCTCAGGCAATTTTAATTTGTAAAGATGTAGTAAATGAACCGTTTGCCGTAATAAATGCCGATGATTTTTATGGACGCGAAAGTTTTGAAATTGCATCAAAATATCTTGATAAAATTAAAAATTCAAGAGACAAAGTCGGACTTTTGTCATATAAAATAAAAAATACACTCTCTGATAACGGTGGTGTTACAAGAGGTGTTGTTGTGTCTAAAGATAATGAAACAGTTTTTGAGATAAACGAGACTTCAAATATAATCAAAAAGGACAACAGACCTTTTGTTGAACCCGAAAACAGATTTTTAGACGAAGAAACACCGGTTTCAATGAATTTTTGGTGCTTGCATCAAAAAATGTTTGAATCTTTAGAAAAAGCTTTTCCTGAATTTTTATCTTCACTTGAAGAAGGAGACATAAAAACAGAATTCTTAATTCCGATTGAAATTGATAAGTTACTCAAAGCAAAAAAGGTTACCGTTGAGCTTTTAACAACAGACGAAAAATGGTTCGGTGTAACTTACAGAGAAGACACCGAAACCGTTAAATCAAATATTAAAAAGCTTGTTGAAAACGGCGAATATCCGAATTCTTTGTTTTAACCTATAAAGCCGTAGAATCTGTTGCAGTCAACGTTGCCGTTAATGCCCGGGATTCTGCCGTCCGAACATACCTGCCAAATTTGAGGAGGTCTTTTACTGAAATATGGGTATCTTGGCGGTTTATCCGGAAATTTTGCGGGATAACGGCTGTCGGGATAATCGGCAACCCAAATGTTTGCAAATGCGGGAATTCGATTTATGTCTAAATTATCCCTGAAAAAATATGAACTTGCATACACTCCGGTTCTGTAGCCGGAGTTTTTTGCAGTCGTACAAAAAGCTTTAACGACGTCTGTTCTTACTTGTCTGCTGAGCCTATCTGCGCGACCGGTACCCCCGGGAGCTCCGGAAGCTTCTGTATCTATGAAGATAACCGGATTTCTCAAATTATATTTTTTGGCAAGCGCTATACATTGACTTGCTTCTTCTATTGCTTCCTGTTCGTTAATTGCCTGACTGAAAAAATACAGGTGAATTTCAAGACCTTGGGCTTTTGCTTGAGTTAAGTATTGAGAAACCATATTATCTTGTTTGACCGAACCGGTTGTTCCCCAACCTCTGAAACCACTTCGCATTATGACCTTTTTATAACCTGCCTGCTTAAGACTCGCAAAGTTAATATTGCCCTGCCATTTGGAAATATCAACACCTATCGTGTAATCTAAATATCCCTTTGATCCAAAGTTGTAACAAACCCTGTTTATTACCTGTGGTCCTAAAATAGGACTGCCGTTATTATAATAATAGGTTTTTCCGTTTTTTATCATAAATCCGTTTGGTATAACAGAGGGATTTGATGGTCCGGGTGTGTTTGAGCCGGGATTAGACGAATTATGATTTGTGGTTGAAGGCTTTGTCGTATTTGTACCGGGAGTCGGGGGTGGCACAGTGTCTTTTGGAGCGGGATACTTTGATTTATATGTCTTTTGAGGCATGTCTTTTTCTTTACCGGTTGAAAGCTTTACAATTTTATTTATATTTTTATTTGCTTTGTAAACCGGTTTATCAGAAACTTTAATATTCTTTGTTTTATTATCAAAATCAAAAAGATTATGCGACGAAATAAGATTAACCTTGTATTCTCCCGCATCCAAATTGTCTATTGTTATCATTCCGTCTTTGTCGTCATCTTTATATTTTGTCTTTTTATTTTTTGGTGATACAACTTCAATTTCAAAGGTTTCTTCGATTTTGCCGGGAACTTTTTTTGTTTCTTTATCGGTTACTAAAATTTTCATTCCTTTTGCATAACCATATCCGTCTAAATCAACTTTAGTTTTTTCAATCGGCTTGGTTGTTTGCGAAACAGTCGTTGATGTTGATACAGTCGTGATAGTCTTATCTTCAGCATTTGCAGTCTTTTTATATGTTCTAAATATCAATACTGACGCAACAATAAGAGTGATTAATGAAATAATGATTGTAATAATCAAACTAATTAATTTTTTATTATTAAATTTTGTTTTTTCGACAGACATATCTGCTAAAACATCTTTCATTTCTTCACTGCCGATTGATTCTTTTTTCAATTATTTCTCCTCGATTTTAGGTAATTTTTTCAATGATTTACTGATATCTTCATCAGTAAGGTTGAAATCTTTTAGAGTTGAGTCGTTGTAATTTTGATAAGCTGCCATATCAAAATATCCCGTTCCGGTAAGACCAAAAAGAATATTTTTGGATTCTCCGGTTTCTTTGCATTTAAGTGCCTCTTGTATAGCAACATCAATTGCATGACTGCTTTCAGGTGCAGGGAGTATTCCCTCAATTCTTGCAAATTCAACTGCACTTTTGAAAACTTCTGTTTGTTTTACGCTTACTGCACGCATAATATTTTGATGATATAGTTCAGAAAGCATCGGATTCATACCGTGAAATCTAAGTCCGCCGGAATGACCGGGTGCCGGAATAAAGCTGCTGCCTAAAGTATACATTTTTGCAAGGGGAGTAATTCGACCGGTATCACAATAATCATAAGAATAGGTTCCTCTTGTGAAACTTGGACAGGAAGAAGGCTCTACCGCAATTATATCATATTCATTCTCATTTCTTAAAATTTCTCCCGCAAAAGGTGCAATCAGTCCTGCAAGATTGGATCCGCCGCCTGCACAACCGATTATTGTATCGATTTTAATGCCATATTTTTCAAGCGCTGTCTTTGCTTCAAGTCCTATAACAGATTGATGAAGAGCAACTTGATTCAAGACACTTCCCAAAACATATCTGTAACCGTCAAGTTTTGTCGCAACTTCAACAGCTTCCGAAACAGCGCAACCAAGACTCCCGTTAGTTCCGGGAAATTCTTTGAGTATAGCTCTGCCAACATCTGTTGTTTCAGAAGGGGAAGGGGTAACACTTGCCCCATAGGTTCTCATAACTTCACGCCTATACGGTTTTTGTTCGTATGAAACTTTAACCATAAATACCTTACAATCCAAATCATAGTAAGAACAAGCCATCGAAAGAGCAGTTCCCCATTGACCCGCACCGGTTTCTGTAGTAACACCTTTCAATCCTTGTTTCTTTGCATAATAGGCTTGAGCAATTGCAGAATTTAGTTTATGGCTTCCGCTGGTGTTGTTTCCCTCAAATTTATAATATATGTGTGCCGGAGTTTGTAGTTTTTCTTCTAAACAATACGCTCTGATTAGCGGAGCGGGACGATACATTTTATAAAAAGATCTGATACCTTCAGGAATATCAATATACGGATCGGTTGTATTCAATTCTTGATCTACAAGGTCATCACAAAAAACTTTAGCAAGATCTTCTTTTGAACATATTGTACCGTCTTGATTCCTAAGCGGTGCAGGTTTTTGTTTCATATCTGCACGCAGATTATACCATTGTGTGGGAATTTCCTTTTCAGATAAATAAATTTTATAGGGTATTTCTTTACTCATTTTCTTTTCCTCCTTATTTTTGGGACTAAAAAAGTCCCAAGCTTAGGCTGATTGCCTTTGCCGGGACAGGTTTTCCTGCGGTGCCACCCTGCTTGATGTTTTATCATCCACTTAATAAGCACATACAAACATATGCCGACTTTTTAACGAAGCTTCCTCTTCGGCTTGCATTTCTGCTCGCATCTCGCGAAGTCCATTCACAAAAGGTTTTTAACGCTTTTCACCAACCAGCGTATCTCTAAATAAAAACTTGTTTTGCTACTATTCTTCGGTCATTGATTTGTCTAAATTAAATCACTTTTTAAAATCATTGTCAAGTATGTTGTTTATGTTTAGACCATACCCCATCGTAGCGGGCGATTATCAATCGCCCGTTGCCATATCATATTGATTTAATTATTTTGTTTGCGGGTTGACTTATGCACCTGGGATTAATAATCCCGGGCTACCGGATAGAAAAGGGACCGAGGGTTGATAACCCTCGGCTACGGAGAGGACCTGTCAAATTCTAAAGTATGAAACATAGATATGGTTTGTTTGACAATGCAAATTTCTTTTATTATTATTGAGTTGAAAGGCTGGTTTATTATGAATTTTATTAAAGATAAAAGCTCGAATACATGTAAAGGTTTCGCTGTTGTAAAAGGATTTAGAATAGCGACTTCCGGTAACAAAGAAAGACTTGTAATGACATTAAGTGATGCAGATGACAGTATTGATGCTGTTATGTGGTCTCCTTTTCCTGAAATTTATTTCGAAAACGGTGATTTTGCTTATGTTGAAGGTAAATTGGGTGATTACAATAATAAACCTCAAATAATTTTAACTAAAATTCGCCATACAAATGACAGTGACGAATTTGATGTGGACAGTTTACTCCTAACTGTAAAACAGGACAGAAACGAACTTTATGATAGATGTATTGAACTTGCTTCATCAGTTGAAGACAAGGATTACGCAAATTTATGCTTACAATTGCTTGATGATTATAAAAATGAATATCTAATAGCTCCAGCTGCAATTTCTCTTCATCATGCGGTGAGGGGAGGATTACTTTTGCATACTTTGACGGTGGCTGTTCTTGCAGATAAAATTTGTGAAATTTATCCGATGTTGAACAGATCTGTTCTTATTGTCGCAGCGTTGCTTCACGATATCGGGAAACTATTTGAAATTAAATTTGATGAAAACGGAGTTGCCGGTGAATATACAATTGACGGTCAATTGATCGGACATATTGTCCGTGGAACAAATATAATTAGGGCAAAAGCTAAAGAAATGAAAATAAAAGAGGGTAAAGTAAAACTACTTGAACATATGATTTTATCTCACCACGGTAAGTTGGAATATGGCAGTGCCGTTCTTCCAAAGACAATGGAAGCTTTTGTTCTTTCTGTTCTCGATAATTTGGATGCAAGTATGTATGAGTTTAATGACACACTCAAAAATTTAGAAGATAATGAGTTTTCAAATTCTCTATGGTTTTTAGACAACAGAAAAATCTTTCGTCCCACAGAATATGACCCCGATGTTGAAACTAATTTATTAAAATAGATTATTGCTTTTTTAAAATATAGTGGAATTCATTTGTAAAGAACAATAAACTGATAGCAATTAAAAGAAAAACAAAGTTATTGTTATTATCTACCCCGGTATTGGGAAATGCCTTTGGCGTTTCTTGATCCGGGATTTTTTCTAACTCAATCTTTTCATTTTTAATTTTATATTCAATTTTTTCATCATCAAAATTAAAATAAAATTTTTCTTCACTCTTTTTATATCCGTTTTTTGTCTTAATTTCGTAAATATAATATTTTCCGTTCGGTAAATTAATTTTAGTATTTATTTTGCCTTCATTGTCAGGGTTAAAACTTTTAATTAAACTGTCTTTCTTTAAAATTTTATCTCCTATTTTAATATCCTCTGCCGTAAAAAGACCAAAGGTTATTCCCGCGTAATCATTATCATTTTTTTCAAGCTTTTTTGAAATTAAAATTTCAAAAGGTATTTTCTTGTTTAATATTTCAACTTTTTGCCATTCTTCGCCTAAATTTATTTCTTTCAGTTCTTCACTTTTAATATATCCTTTTGGCGATGAAACTTCTCTTAAAAAATACTTTCCCGGTGTTAAATTGTGAAAATAGATTTTTCCTTTCTCATCTGTTTTTTCTTTTCTTATAACTTTTTTGTTTGAATCCAACAGTTCAAATTCTACATTTGAAAGTTCGATATTATACGTATTGAATTTAATTGTTTTTGTTTCTTTTATTTCTTCAAAATCAGAGATTTTTTCTCCCTTTTTATATACTTCAAAGCCTTTTTCACTTTCGACACTGAAAGTTGAATTTGTTGATATCGTTGGAGATCCGATTAAAACTTCCTGACTTTTTCCGTCATTTGCAATTAAGGCAGCCTGAGAATTTTTTGGAATATTTTTTCTTCTGAGGCTTATGTTTTCTTTTATCTTATCTTTGCTTGAAATTAAAATTTTGTTTTTATTGACTTTAATTTCAATGTTCGGACTTTTAACGAATTCATAGTTCTCAATGACATTGTTTTTATCTATAAACTCGCCTTCATATTTTTCCGATTTAGGATTATATTCCAAAATCAGATTCTGATTTGCAAAAGAAGGTTGCGTATAAAAATTTTTAATCTGTTCTCCGAGCAGGTCATAAGCTTTTTTTGCCGGTGTTCCGTTTATTGTAGATTTTTGATAGAGAGTGTTTGTAACTTTGTTGTTTAACGGATCTCTATATCCTCTTTGAATTTCCCAAATTATAATCTGAGTTGCCGCATATGCATCACAGGATTTTACGCCAAGGTTTGAATTTGGATAACCGAGATTAGCGGCTGCATATATTCCTTTTTTAGTTGTGTCGC